>Ga0196962_10000025_pt1 | contig 208244 bp, 149 predicted proteins | sample S3v_20metaG_FD_183186 | JGI IMG/M metagenome (GOLD analysis project Ga0196962, IMG submission 183186) | Soil microbial communities from Anza Borrego desert, Southern California, United States - S3+v_20 | ecosystem: Environmental > Terrestrial > Soil > Desert | place: USA: California...
CTCTGGTGCGCCTCGCCTACGCGCGCCGAGACGCCGAGCGCGCCGTGGCGCTGGAGCAGCTTCTCGGCATCGAAGGCGCCGCCGCGCGTGATTACTTCGCGAGCTTCTCGTTGATGTTCAAAACAGATGAGAGACGGGACACGCTGCCGCTCGAAGAAGGGGATTCCTCCGCGGAGTGTGAGGCCAGGACTGCCGATGCGCCGCCGGACGAACAAACGTGGGCGCGCTTCGACTTCACTAAGCGCAACCGCCGCCCGCCGCGCGACCCAGTCAACGCGCTGCTCTCGTTCGTCTACGCGATGCTCCTGAAAGACTTAGTGGCGACTCTCGTCGGCGTCGGATTGGACCCGTACTTGGGTTTCTATCACCAGCCGCGCTACGGGCGGCCCGCCCTCGCGCTCGACCTGATGGAGGAGTTCCGACCGCTCGTCGCCGACTCGGTCGTCATCAACCTGATCAATAACGGCGAAGTGCGCCCGACGGATTTCATTACCCGCGCTGGAGCCTGCGCACTTACACCTCACGGCAGAAAGCAGGTGCTAGAAGGCTACGAGAGGCGCCTGGATATGCTTGTCACGCACCCGCATTTCGGCTACGCGATCAGCTACCGGCGCATCTTCGAGGTGCAGGCCAGGCTACTCGCACGCCTCCTAACCAGCGAAATAAACTTCTACCCGGCGTTCTGTACGCGCTAACGACCGCACAGCCCGTACGTGTGAAGGAGCTTAAACGATGCGCCTGGCCTACTTGGTCACCTACGACATCAGTGACCCGAAACGTCTGCGCCGCGTGCATCGCACCATGCGCGGATACGGCGACGCCTTACAACTCTCCGTCTTCCACTGCCAGCTCTCGGCCGCCGAGCGCGTCCTGATGATCGAAGCCCTGACCAAAGTCATCAACACCCGCGAAGATCAAATCCTCATCGTCAACCTGGGGCCTGCCGAACAACGCGGAGCTAACAGCATCGAAACGCTCGGACGAACTATTGACAACGCCTCCACGCGTTGTGCGATTATCGTCTAGGTCGCCGCCGAGGGCTTCACTCGAGCTAAAGCGAGCGCTGACCCGGTGCCCCAAAGTGCGGCCTCCGCTCGCAGTAGCTAAAACACGGCGTATCAGATGCTTAGCCCGAGCTCGCAGAGCGCCCTCAAATTAGTCCGACCGCTATACAGTCACCCCTCGAATTCAGCAGGGAAAGCTGATAGTATGCCGCTACTTACTGCCGAGCTGTTTCCACGTTTGAATGAACGTGGCTCAATTGAAGCTTCAACGAGTGCACCTTCTGCTACCACAAGCGCGCCGAGTTTCCACGTTTGAATGAACGTGGCTCAATTGAAGCGCCTCCTCGTACGGCGCGACCGCGCAGGCGGCGGCCGGTTTCCACGTTTGAATGAACGTGGCTCAATTGAAGCGTGCTGGAGTCCGCCGCGCTCGGCACGCCGCGGCCGAGTTTCCACGTTTGAATGAACGTGGCTCAATTGAAGCTCATTTTGGGAGGAGAAATATAACCGGGACGATAACTGTTTCCACGTTTGAATGAACGTGGCTCAATTGAAGCCTATGAGCCGCCGCGAGTACAACCGGCCACTGCCCGCGTTTCCACGTTTGAATGAACGTGGCTCAATTGAAGCGCGCGCCTGCCGATCTCGGCGCTCTGCTCCCGGCCCGTTTCCACGTTTGAATGAACGTGGCTCAATTGAAGCTTAATCGTCAACGCACTTTTGAGCTTCGCCTTGATCGGTTTCCACGTTTGAATGAACGTGGCTCAATTGAAGCCGGACGCGCGCACCCCTACCGCGCACGCCTTGACGCAGTTTCCACGTTTGAATGAACGTGGCTCAATTGAAGCGAGATGATGCGCTGGCGCTCAAGCTCGCGCTCGCGCCGTTTCCACGTTTGAATGAACGTGGCTCAATTGAAGCAGCCGGCACTCACAACGTTTCGCGCCCTTCCCCGGCGTTTCCACGTTTGAATGAACGTGGCTCAATTGAAGCCAACGCGGGCTCAAGAATCCAGTGGTAGAACGTGCCCGTTTCCACGTTTGAATGAACGTGGCTCAATTGAAGCGCTGCCGCCCCGTTGCGTTTGCGTTCTTGCGGAAGGTTTCCACGTTTGAATGAACGTGGCTCAATTGAAGCCGGAACAATCAGGGGCTGTTGGTTGACGAGCTGAAGGTTTCCACGTTTGAATGAACGTGGCTCAATTGAAGCCAGGAGAGCGGCGGCAGCGTTCGGGAGATGACCGACCTGTTTCCACGTTTGAATGAACGTGGCTCAATTGAAGCAAAACTTCCCCTCTCCGGTCTACCAGCGGAAAGGATAAGGTTTCCACGTTTGAATGAACGTGGCTCAATTGAAGCTGTGTCACTCCCGCCGGGTGTAGTTGCGGGTGACGTTGTTTCCACGTTTGAATGAACGTGGCTCAATTGAAGCGCCAGCACTCCGAGGCTTATCGTGTTGGGGCCAGCGAGGTTTCCACGTTTGAATGAACGTGGCTCAATTGAAGCGAGTAGATCACGCTGGCTCTGAGCCAATCCGACTCTCTCGTTTCCACGTTTGAATGAACGTGGCTCAATTGAAGCTGGCAATGCGTGTTGCCGGATTCAACCAGACCGCTACAGTTTCCACGTTTGAATGAACGTGGCTCAATTGAAGCCGCCGCAACCATCGAAAGCAAGTTGGTTACATTATCGTTTCCACGTTTGAATGAACGTGGCTCAATTGAAGCTGCAAGGGCAGCGCGAAGCGGGCCACGGAGTACTGCGTTTCCACGTTTGAATGAACGTGGCTCAATTGAAGCTTCTCACCTTGTGAGTGGAAGAGGTCTGCGAGCTTAGTTTCCACGTTTGAATGAACGTGGCTCAATTGAAGCAGTGCAAACGAATACCTTTATTTGAAAGACGGCCTGGCGTTTCCACGTTTGAATGAACGTGGCTCAATTGAAGCCCCAAAGGGGCCGCCAAGTTCCTCGACGGCGCGAAGGTTTCCACGTTTGAATGAACGTGGCTCAATTGAAGCGCAAGCGGTGAGTAGGTCGGGCGCGGCGGCTATCAGGTTTCCACGTTTGAATGAACGTGGCTCAATTGAAGCATCCTTGTCCCAGCCCATCGCCTCGGCCACGGCGGCGGCGTTTCCACGTTTGAATGAACGTGGCTCAATTGAAGCAAGCCGCGAACGCTCGCGGTCGTACTCGCCGCCGGGTTGTTTCCACGTTTGAATGAACGTGGCTCAATTGAAGCAACCCGGACGCGGGGACGGATTGGACGTGCGGGGGCGTGGGTTTCCACGTTTGAATGAACGTGGCTCAATTGAAGCCCGTCGTTGATGCGGTAGCCGCCGACGCCGTGGATGGGTTTCCACGTTTGAATGAACGTGGCTCAATTGAAGCCAAGTCGCTCGCGTTCCTCTTGTATCAGATGGAAGAGTTTCCACGTTTGAATGAACGTGGCTCAATTGAAGCGATTGGTTTTATTTTGTTGAGGCGAGCAACGCGTGGGGTTTCCACGTTTGAATGAACGTGGCTCAATTGAAGCCCGAGCGCAAAAAGAAGTTCGAGCTTTTCAGCGAGAGTTTCCACGTTTGAATGAACGTGGCTCAATTGAAGCGCCCACCTCTATGACAAAGACGTGTTGGCTGTTAGGGCTGTTTCCACGTTTGAATGAACGTGGCTCAATTGAAGCATGAGTAAGGAAAGGGAGGAGGGGGGTACGACTATCGTTTCCACGTTTGAATGAACGTGGCTCAATTGAAGCACGACTAACCCACCTAAAGAGACGGCTACCGGCCTTGTTTCCACGTTTGAATGAACGTGGCTCAATTGAAGCCCGTTCACGTCGGCCGGCTTGAGCGTGCGGGCCAGCACCGTTTCCACGTTTGAATGAACGTGGCTCAATTGAAGCGACCATGTCCCGCCGGAGTGCCAATTGGACATGCTGGGTTTCCACGTTTGAATGAACGTGGCTCAATTGAAGCGTCGAGGAGCAGGCGCGCGCGCACGCCCCGCCGTGAGGTTTCCACGTTTGAATGAACGTGGCTCAATTGAAGCATTTCATCCCGCTCCGCGTCGGTTAGGTCGCGGTGTTTCCACGTTTGAATGAACGTGGCTCAATTGAAGCACACATCAACGGCCAGTGGGGAAGATGGTGGTATGAGGGTTTCCACGTTTGAATGAACGTGGCTCAATTGAAGCTTCATCACCGGCGGCGGCGTTTACGTGAACCCTGTTGTTTCCACGTTTGAATGAACGTGGCTCAATTGAAGCTTCTCCAGGTCGGCCGCGTCGACCGCATCGCCGAAGCGTTTCCACGTTTGAATGAACGTGGCTCAATTGAAGCATGGCTAAGTTCGACAAGTAGACTAACCCCCGCAAACGTTTCCACGTTTGAATGAACGTGGCTCAATTGAAGCCATGACGAGCGCGAGAAATTCGGCCTCGAATACCGCCGTTTCCACGTTTGAATGAACGTGGCTCAATTGAAGCTCATCGACGGCGACGCGCTGGTCGGGGCGCTCAACATGTTTCCACGTTTGAATGAACGTGGCTCAATTGAAGCATTGTGTTTCGACAATATACCTATGTAAGTAAATGCGTGTTTCCACGTTTGAATGAACGTGGCTCAATTGAAGCATAAAGTTAACTTCCCCGTTTGCGTTAGGAAGTAGTTTGTTTCCACGTTTGAATGAACGTGGCTCAATTGAAGCAATGAACCGTGGAGTAAATATTGTGGACGCTGGCAAGGTTTCCACGTTTGAATGAACGTGGCTCAATTGAAGCATCAAACGGCCATTCTTTTTCCTCTGCCACTTTACGTTTCCACGTTTGAATGAACGTGGCTCAATTGAAGCGTTATCGTTCGCAAGACATCGCGGCGAATCGCGGGCGTTTCCACGTTTGAATGAACGTGGCTCAATTGAAGCACGTTTAGTCAGCGTGGGAACGCAAGCGCAATATGGGGTTTCCACGTTTGAATGAACGTGGCTCAATTGAAGCTGATATATCACGTTTTTTTAACTCTTCATCCGTGTATGTTTCCACGTTTGAATGAACGTGGCTCAATTGAAGCAAATGAGGGGAAGATAAAAATGGAACACGTCAAGGCGCGTTTCCACGTTTGAATGAACGTGGCTCAATTGAAGCCATTGGTTCAAAAGAAATGCGCCGATAAAAAATATGTTTCCACGTTTGAATGAACGTGGCTCAATTGAAGCCCGCTCAAGATGCAACCGCAATCGCCGAACGCGACGAGGTTTCCACGTTTGAATGAACGTGGCTCAATTGAAGCAGCCTTAGTAGCGCCTCTACTTGCAAGCTACCCGTCCGTTTCCACGTTTGAATGAACGTGGCTCAATTGAAGCCAACTCCGACCTCTGGATAGAGGCGCGGGCCGTTTTCGGTTTCCACGTTTGAATGAACGTGGCTCAATTGAAGCCACACCCGCGTCTTCGAGTACGTCGAGCACAGCCTCACGTTTCCACGTTTGAATGAACGTGGCTCAATTGAAGCGGACGGGTCGGCCGCCCGGCGCAGGGAGTTCCTGGTGTTTCCACGTTTGAATGAACGTGGCTCAATTGAAGCTGTGAGCCCACGCGAGCATGCGGTTGCCGCTCTGCTCGTTTCCACGTTTGAATGAACGTGGCTCAATTGAAGCGTATTATAAAGTGCTAAAAAGGTCTTGCAAGGGGAAGGGTTTCCACGTTTGAATGAACGTGGCTCAATTGAAGCGTGACTCCCGACGGCGCACAGCGCAGTATGACGGTAGTTTCCACGTTTGAATGAACGTGGCTCAATTGAAGCGCAATCGCGTCGGCGAGCGATAGGTTCGAGACGAGGGTTTCCACGTTTGAATGAACGTGGCTCAATTGAAGCTCAACTTCCAAACTCAAATGGCGAGCGTGTTCGACGCCGTTTCCACGTTTGAATGAACGTGGCTCAATTGAAGCTACAAGACCGGCGCGGAGTGGGAGGAGGAGACGGGGCGTTTCCACGTTTGAATGAACGTGGCTCAATTGAAGCTTGACAACAGATGTGATTTAGTATCAATGCGTCCTAGGTTTCCACGTTTGAATGAACGTGGCTCAATTGAAGCGTGCTGGAATGGGAGAACGCGCAGTTCGGCCACCTTGTTTCCACGTTTGAATGAACGTGGCTCAATTGAAGCTCCTCAAAAAAGGAGCGCGCCGCCTTCCTGGTCGCCGAGGTTTCCACGTTTGAATGAACGTGGCTCAATTGAAGCGAGGCCGCGCCGATGGCTCCTATGGCAATGCCGCGCGGTTTCCACGTTTGAATGAACGTGGCTCAATTGAAGCGTCGGCCCCGACAGCCCGTAGTTCATGCCCGACTGGGTTTCCACGTTTGAATGAACGTGGCTCAATTGAAGCTGCACGCGCACCGTCGCCTGCGCGTGCTCTTCCGCGAGTTTCCACGTTTGAATGAACGTGGCTCAATTGAAGCAGGTTGTCGTAAAGCGGCCCCGTGTCGGGGTTGGTCCGCGTTTCCACGTTTGAATGAACGTGGCTCAATTGAAGCAAGTCGTCGATGGCGTTCTGGTCGTGGCCGAACGCGAGCGTTTCCACGTTTGAATGAACGTGGCTCAATTGAAGCTCTGACCTTCAATCGCTATGCCTGTGTTTTCGGACGGGGCGGCGTTTCCACGTTTGAATGAACGTGGCTCAATTGAAGCATGGAGTTGCCAGAGGGAACGGTTGAAGGAAAGCCGGTGTTTCCACGTTTGAATGAACGTGGCTCAATTGAAGCGGTCGAGGTGCCGTCCGTCCAGTCGATCAGCTCGTCGTTTCCACGTTTGAATGAACGTGGCTCAATTGAAGCTACCAGAGCCTTGCCACCTTCGGCGGGCCTGATTCGGTTTCCACGTTTGAATGAACGTGGCTCAATTGAAGCGATTACAACGCCAGCGGCAAGCCCGGCCCGAACCTGACTAGTTTCCACGTTTGAATGAACGTGGCTCAATTGAAGCATGGCCGGGTTGTCCCGTACCATCACCTTGAAGGGCGTTTCCACGTTTGAATGAACGTGGCTCAATTGAAGCCTCGATATGAGCCCCACCAGGCGCGCGGCTTTGCTCGTTTCCACGTTTGAATGAACGTGGCTCAATTGAAGCTTTCTTCGGACGCGCACGGCGGCGGTTAATACCACCGTTTCCACGTTTGAATGAACGTGGCTCAATTGAAGCTCAGACACCAAAGGGGGGCTAGTAATGCTCGGGTATGTTTCCACGTTTGAATGAACGTGGCTCAATTGAAGCTAACATCGATTCAACCGGCATTAACCCGAATCCTAGCGTTTCCACGTTTGAATGAACGTGGCTCAATTGAAGCGTAATACATTCACCGCATAAGCCATACAAGCGCGCAGTTTCCACGTTTGAATGAACGTGGCTCAATTGAAGCCTTCTTCTCGCCGCTCTCGTAAGCCTCCGTCACGATGGTTTCCACGTTTGAATGAACGTGGCTCAATTGAAGCTACCACCATCACGTACCCGCTCGTAATCAACCAGTAAGTTTCCACGTTTGAATGAACGTGGCTCAATTGAAGCGCCGCTTCGACCGTGACATCACGGAGCATCCCGTGAAGTTTCCACGTTTGAATGAACGTGGCTCAATTGAAGCTACTCGGCCTGCGAGGGGCGCAAGCTGTCGGCGCGCGTTTCCACGTTTGAATGAACGTGGCTCAATTGAAGCGTGGTTGCCGAGGAGTTCCGAGGCGGGCGAATCATCGTTTCCACGTTTGAATGAACGTGGCTCAATTGAAGCGACCTCCGAGCTTGAGGTAACAGCCTGGCATCCATTATACCGCTTCCTTACGAACCGCACTCTTAACCAGCCTTGCGCCCTGTCTCACACGTTCGGCCGGCGCACCCCGTCGCCATCATTCAATAAAGGTTAATGGGAGGTAGAGCTTCGCTGTATCAATCTTTGTAGTAAAGGAGCAGTGTGATTGAAAGCGAACTTCAACGTCTACCACTTCTTCGCCGGGGCCTTCGTCCCCTTCTGGCTGCTGTCGCGCCAGGAGCTAGGACCCGGCGCGAAACTCACCTACGCGGCGCTGGGGCAGCAGGCCAACTCCCGCGGCGCCGTCCAACTCCACTTCCGCGTGCAGGCCGCAGCACTCGGGGAGGACGAGGGGCAGATGTCTCGTCACCTGATGGAGTTGGAGGAGGTCGGGTTGATCCAGGTCTCACGTGGAAACGTGAGTCCCGAGGACATCCGCGTCTTCTTCCCGTCACACCCGTGGATGGCGGGGCTAGAGCAACCGCCCCAAGTGGGTGCGCCCCAGCCAATCACGGCTGAGACGGCCACAGCCCCGCGGCTGTTCCCCGAAGCCACATCACCGGCACACGCGTCCCCCCTGCCTCAGCGTCCGGCCGCCGCCGCGGAGGCGCGGCCGAACGGCCGCGGGAGGAGGCGCGGTAAAGGGCGCAGGCAGCCGCAGTCGAAGCACCCGTTCGAGGTCTGCCTGCAATTCGTCACGTACCAGAAGGAGGTCTTAGGCCACGACCACATCTGGAACGCGACGGGGCTGGCGCGCCACATCCACCTGTCGGGGGAGCAGGACGAGGAGATCGACGCCTACCTCGCCGAGCGGGCGTCCGACGCCGCGTAGGGAAGTCGGCCTACCGTCTGAACACTTGAAGCCTGCGAGGGCGATGCGCATCACCCTCACAGGCTTTTTTTATGACCGTTCGGCTGGCCACGATTAAAGCATAGACCCATTTTCATATGTGTGTTTGGTGCCGCTTCATCGGCATTCGTTGATTTAGAGACTACTGCGGTTTTTCTTCAACTCCTCGGCTTTCCGCTTGTCGGCTTTTTCACCCTCTCCCAGTAATTCTAAACAAGGGGCGCGAAACTCGTAACTCGCTATATTTTTCGGACCCAACTCAATGGCCTTGCCAAAATCCACAATGCCTTGGATAAGGTAAGTTATATTCTTCTCAAGTACGCCTCTAATTGCGGAGCTGAGTGCTGTCGCGGTCGGTGATGTCGGCCGCGTTGACATGCGCCTTGAGCAATAATCCGAGCGTACCCACCAGGATGTGGCGCTTGCGGCCTCCCACCTTCTTCGCCCTGTCGTAGCCGTGGAGGCCGCCCCTCTCAGTCGTCTTCACCGGCTGTGAGTCGATGATGCAGGCGGAGTGCTCGGCCTCACGGCCGGCCACCACTCGCAGGCGTTGACGAAGGTGGAGTAGCTATGCCCCCACAGCCCTGCCTTACGCCATACCCGCTAGTAATGGTAGACGGTCTGCCACTTCGGGAATTCGTGCGGCAGCAGGCACCCGGCGCGGCCGCCCAGGAGGTGGAAACTTGAAGGCGGCCGGGGCCATTACCCTGAACCCGGCCTCGACGAAGTTGGTTTCGCCGCCCAAACTGCCCTCGGAGCCAGCCGGGCGGGCCCTGTCGGCCAAGGAGGTGCGCTACCTGCTGTCGTGGCCTGACAGGGAGAAGCCGGAGGGGGCGCGCGACTACGCGCTGCTGCTGGTGATGCTGCGGCTCTCACTGCGCGTCTCGGAGGTCTGTTCCCTGCCGCGTCTCGTCGGTGAAGTGGAGCCACGGGCGGTGGACGCTGCGGTGCAAGGTCAAGGGGGGAGGGAAGAGGTCTGGCCGCTGCCGAAGGAGGTCAAGGAGGCGATCGACCATTAGCTGAAGCTCGACCGGAAGCGGCGGGAGATCGCTCATTCCGACGGAGACGAAGCGCACCTGTTCCAGCCGCACACGAACTACCGGACGCTCGACTTCGACAAGACACTCTCGACACGGATGGTTCAGAAGATAGTGAAGCGGTGGGCGGACTACTCACGGCTCAGCGACCTCTCGCCCCACGACCTGCGGCGGACGGCCATCACCAAAGCGTTAGAATCCGGGCTCAGCTACCGGCAGGTGTAGATGATGTCGAGGCACAAGGACCCGAAGACCGTGATGCGCTACGACCACGGGCGCGAGAATCTTGAACAGAACGCGGTCAACTTCCTGGTTTATGACGAGGAATAAAGGGGAAGTGACTGATGGATGGCGGGGAGCGGGAAGACGTGAGGCCGGGGCTCACCGTCGCCGTAGTGATGAAGCAGGACCAGCGCACGGGGAGGCTGACGCGCGGGTTCAACCCGCGGGTGCTTCGGGCCGGAACAGCCAGCGAACGGCACTACGGTCAGAGCAGACAGATGGAAGCCAACAGTTAGGGCAAGTCTCCACTCTCGACTGGCAAGTTAAGGGCTGGCTGCCGAAGAAAAGTGCGAGCGCAGTCGGCACGGGCGGAGTTTATTCTTGACGACTCCCTTTCATAGACCACTGCCCGTGACGCCGCCTAACATCCGAATTGAGCTGCGCTGGGTTCTATTCCGGCCGCGGCAGCCCTAGACGGTCAAGCAACTTCTCAAATCTCGTGTCGGAACGAAGATTTCTCAATCGCCCATCGGTGGCGGCGGTGACCATCCAGAAATCTCGCTCTTCGTAGCCCCTGTCCAACAACTCAAAAGCTTGATCGTGGTTCCCAAGAGCCACTTCTATAACCGCTTTGTGAAAGGCTGACACGTACCGTTCCTTCTCTATGTCGGTCAGTGATTCCATCAACGCACGCACTTTGTTCTGGTCGCCGAGAAGGGCGTAGGCGCGTGCTTCAACCATGAGGTTGAGGGGATTCCCGTAGGACAATTTATAAGCCCTTTCGGCGTTGGCGACAGAGTCTTCGTACTGTCCTAGTTGATCATGACAGCAAGCCATCCAGTAGAACGCTGGGTCAGAATTTTCATGCGTCTTAGCGAACTCAAGCAGCGATTGAAGCGCATCGCGGTACGAGCCGGCCTGGTACAAAATTATACCCCTAGCTAGTTCGATAATGGGCGGCACGTCTTCGACTGCGCACATGGCTTCTTCAATCTTTTCCATGGCTCCGGTGAAGTCGCTATGGATAGTTAGAAGGTACGCATAACCCAAGTACGCGGTCGCATACTTTTTTTTGCTGATGACCTGCTGAAACTCCCGCATGGCTTTCTCCCAATTCCATTGGTGGGCAACCGCGATGAGACCGCTGGTCGTGCGGGCTTCGGGAAGAGAAGGGTCTCTGTCGAGAGCATCGGTCGTGTAGCCGGAAGCGATGCGAAAAGTTTCCGCTGGCTTGAAACCGAAAACCCCCATCCAGAAGTATGCGTCGGCTGCGCCCGCGAGAGCCTTCGCATAGGTGTGATCGAGGCGGGAAGCGCGTACGAAACACTCGGCGGATCGGCGTAAAATGTCTTCTTTAAATTCGTCGCGCAGGATGCGGCCGCGCCAGTACAAACTGTGCGCTTGCGCGTTTCTGGTGCTGGGACTCTTCCGGCGTTTTTGATCCCGCAAGTTTAATGCTCTTTTCAGGTCACGCGCCGCCAGAGGTGCAATTTTCTCCTCGATGTCTGTGAGCAAGGCATCGGTCCGGTCAGGTATATACTCGCCAAATCGTTGCCCTGCCCGCACGTCCATGCTTGTATTGCGGATGACCAGACGGGAGCCAACTGGCTCTATCTCCCAGCGAAAAACGTAATCCGCCGCGAGTTGATGCCCCAAACTCAGGGCCTTATGGCATGTCCGAAGACGCTTACGCACTTCCTCTGTCGGTATAACCACCACCTCCCCCACGCTTCTGAGGGTGCCGCCCACAAACTCCCCGGTGCTAGTAAAACCGTCTTTGGCCTTAAGCGGAATTACCGCTACGACCGTTGGCACGTTCTCCTCGATAACATCCGGGATGAGCCGATAACCCTCCCCCCTGATGTTCTTTATATACTTGTGGCCTGGGGGCGATTCGTCGCCGAGCATCCTCCGCAGTTCGCTGATGCCGTTGTGGAGAAGATTTTCGGGATTACTGGCATCTTCCTTGTCGTGCCAGACGGCGTCGACTATCTCGCTACTACTCACAACGCGTTGCGCACAACGCACGAGCATGAGAAGCAAGTCGAACAGTCTGCCGCGCAAGGTTCGTGACCCATCAATGCCTCTTAACTCTTTCGTCGCCACGTCTAACGAGAACTCACCAAATTTATAAACGCCTTTCAGGCCTTTGATCGCCATTGTCTAATCCTCCTTCGTTTAAGCATACGGCCTTCCGGAACATCTATTCTGAACTGTATCTCAACCTAGAGCAGAGGTTTCTTTAAGACATCATGCCTCGAATCCCTGAGATTTCCTTAAGGGAAGGCTGATCTACGTCTGACCCTAAATCTCCTTTTGTCTGCCAGAGTAATCCTGCCGCATGGCCCTTCGCCACTAAATAACTAGAGGTGAGGCACAACGAGACATACGCGCAGAGAGGCTAAAAGAGAGATGAAAAACTTTAATTTGAGCTTAAAAGGTGCTCAAACACCATTTCCACAGGCGATAGTAAACTTGCACGGAAGCGCGCAAACCCCTCGCCTCAGCACTAGCGAACGGCAGACGCTGCGTGATGTATGCGATACGCTACTGCCCAGTCTCGCGCCGGAGGGCGGAGACGACGCCGAACTGTTTTTGTTGAATGCCAATATGATAGGCGTGGCGGCAGCGATAGAAGAGGGAATTGCCCGGCTCAGTAAAAGGCAAAGGTCTTTGCTGAAGCGGCTCCTTAATTCGCTTGAGCGCCCGCTCTTTATCGCCTTGCTAATCCATCAGCCGAGGCGCTTCGGCGACCTCACACGCGCCGAGCGCGAGCGCGTCTTATCGTCTATGTCCATGAGTACCCTCCGGTGGCTGCGCACCGGATTTCAAGCTGTCAAAAGGCTCGCCACCTACTATTTTTACTCCATCACAGACGGTGAAGGTCTGAATCCGACATGGCCCGCGCTGAAGTACAAGTCATCTGATAATCCTCCGGCAATCCAGCCTTCACTCAAACTTACCTCGGTTAAGCGAGCGACCACACTCGAAGCGGACGTTTGTATCGTCGGAGCGGGAGCCGGCGGCCCGGTCATCGCGGGGGAACTAGCCGCCGCCGGGTTGCGTGTGATTGTGCTGGAGGCGGGCGGCGGGCAACAGTCGCCCGATTTTGACCAACGTGAAGCAGTGGGCATGCAGCGCCTGTATCTGGATGCAGGGATGACCGCCACGCGCGATCTTGGAATAGCCATCCTAGCGGGCGCGGGAGTTGGCGGCGGTACGCGCGTCAACTGGCAGACGGCTATAAAGCTGCCCGACTACATCAGGAGAGAATTTAGTGAGCGATCTGGCTGTCGGGTATTCGTCGAAGACAGCTTCACGCGCTCGCTGGATGCGGTGGCCGCACGTCTCAACGTGAACGAAGCTGAGAGCGTTGTTAATTCTAATAACGCGAAACTCCGGGACGGCTGCGAGGCGCTCGGCTATCGTTGGTCAATGATTCAGCGAAACGCGCGGAATTGTGACCCGACGCAGTGCGGCTATTGCACGTTCGGCTGTCGCCACGGCGGTAAGCAGAGCACCGCGGTCACATACCTTGATGACGCGCAACGACTCGGAGATGTGAGTATCGTCCCGCGCTGCCGCGTCGAGCGCCTAGTAATTTCCGACGGGCGGGTCACTGGAGTCGAGGCCATCGCTATTGATGCGGAAACAGGGCGGGGGCACACGATGCAAGTACGTGCCCTGATAGTGGTTATGGCGGCGGGGGCCATTCACTCCCCCGCCCTCCTGCTACGCTCAGGTCTTGATCTGCCTGCGATCGGTCGTAATCTATTTCTTCACCCGACTACGACCGTGGCGGGCGTGTACAGCGAGACGGTTGCGCCCTGGCTTGGGCCGCCCCAGACGATCCTCTGTGATGAGTTCTCCGAGTTAAAGGACAATTACGGCTTCCGGCTAGAGACCGCGCCCGTTCACCCCGGCATGATGGCCCTAGCGACACCCTGGTTCAGCGCACGCGATCACAGACGGCGGATGCAGCAGTTGTCGAATACGAGCGTCTTCATCGTCTTAGTGCGCGACAGGGAAGGCGGGCGTGTGCGCGTGGCGCGCAGTGGACGACCCGTCATTGAGTACCGCCCCGGTAAACTGGAGCGAGCACTTCTGCAACGAGGTATCCAAGAGGCCGTCAAGGTGCACGCGGCAGCTGGCGCTGACGAGATACTAGCGCCGCACGCCCGCAAGCAATGTTTTCGACAAGGATCGCCTGAGTCTTTAGCGGTTAAGGACTTCTGCGCTCGCCTCAGTCGCCAGGCAGTTGACCGGAATTGGGCGACATTATACTCGGCCCATCAAATGGGCACCTGCCGTATGGGTGCCGACGCGCGCACCGCAGTCTGCGACTCCGATGGAGAAGTTTTTGGAGTGCGCGGGCTGTTCATCGGGGACGCGTCCGCCCTTCCGGGGGCGACGGGGGTGAACCCCATGATCTCAATCATGGCGCTCGCTCATCACACAGCCCAACGGATTAAGGCGCGCTAATATTTATCTCACGCTGCTTTGCGCAACAATTAAACGCCGGCTGCCAAACATAGGCATCGTCTCTGTGAGCCCGGACAGGATGTAGTTTTGGTCAACCACATTCTGACCGCTTGGGGTTCTCTTTTCAATTTCTTACGTCGAACTCACGTTAATCACAAGTGACAAATTCTGCCTGAGCCGCGCGGCTCGACTCTCGTTCTCCTGGCGCCGCAGCCCATAGCTTGGCTCACGCGTCCGCCTGGTATGAACTCCCTCCAGGGCTATGCTCGGTCATGGGGATGAGACGCGGGCGGCTGTCGGGCCGCTACACCACTCGGCTGGACGAAGTGTTAAGGTCTCTGATGGTTTACGACCTATCCCGCCAGCCCGACCGCCGCGACTATTTCACGGAACCTCTCTTGAAACTTCTGCTGGTCGCGGAGCGGGTCGAATCTCGGATCAACTCTTATGAAAGCCAGCCAAGGACTCCTCTGGTCTATCGCCTGACGGAGGCGGTCTAAGGCGGTGTCAAACTCCCCGAGGCCGGTGTGAATCAAAGCCAAGTTATAGGAGGCGACGTAGCGTCCTTCCGACTGCTTCAGCAACGTGTCGAGGATGCCTCTCGCCTCGGCGTGATTACCGGACACGGCATAGGTGTACCCCAGCAGCGCCAGCTCTCTCATGTTCTGTTGTGAAAGTCGGAGCGCCTTGTGCAGATGTGTGAGCGCCTCCTCGTACCTTCCGACCTGTGTGTAGACGACGCCCAAGCGAAAGTGTGCCCGCAAGAATTCCGGGTCGTTCTCAAGCACCGCTCTGAACTGATTGATCGCCAGATCGTACTGACGGTTGAAATAATAAATCGAGCCCATCGTCACGCTCACTATCGGCGACTTGGGCTCAAGCTGTTGCGCGAGGTTGATCTGCGCTAGTGCCTCGGGGGAGCGGCCCATCCCGGCTAGGAACTCGGCATACCACTGGCGGGCGACGGTGTAGCTAGGGCTCAACGTTAACGCCCGCCGGAACTCTGCTTCCGCCTCGTCCCACCTCCAGTAATACCGCGCCAAAGCGTAGGCCAAAGAGGTGTATGCCTCCGCCAGCGTCTCGTCGTACTCCAGCGCCTCGTAGGCCGCCGCCTTCGCTTTGGTGAAGGCCTCCCGAGGCGACGCGTCCGTGCAATACGTCATCATGTTACAGCAGTCGGCCAACCCTGCGTATGCGAGGGCGAAGCTTAAATCTTTTTCGAGAGCCCGTTCATAACACGTGATGGCTTTCCTTAAACCGTCCGCCGACCAACGGCTCCAGTTGTACCGCCCTTCCATGTACAGTCTTTGGGCTTCCGCGTTACCCGTCGGCCTTTCACCGATGATCTCGGCCCATTCCGTCGGCAGTTCAATGTTCAAAGCCTCCGAGACGGTTCTTGAGATGTCCGCCCCCACCTCGAAAATGTCGGCGAAGCTACGGTTGTGCTTTAGTTCCCAGACCTCCCCGCCACTGGTGTCTACCAAACGTGTGTTGCAATAGATACGGTTTCCCTTGGGGTTGACGACCCCGACCAATACCGCGTCCACGTCCAACTCACGCCCGACCGAGCGAATGGTGCCCACGTCCTTGACCTGCCGGTAACTTAGCGGATACTGGGACGGGATTTTCACCGCCAAATCGGGCAACAAAGAAAGGCATCTTGCGATGCCCTGTGTGACTCCGTACCCCACGTATTCCTCTCCGGAACTGCCGGTCGTGAGCGGCACAACGGCGATTGCATGACGACTGCTGAAATCGGGTTCCACAGCTGACAGATACGCCCCGCGCGTCCCGCCGCCGGCAGCCGCCGCTGCGGCCACCCTTGGTGTTGCCGCTGCGGATGCCGCAGCCACTGCTGGCTTTGCGACGGCGGGGGCGCTGATTGTTTCCACAAACTTCCCCATTCTTTTCGTCAGCGCCTCCGCCCGCTCGGCGTCGCCGGTTTTGATTAAATACTGCAACGACTTAAACAACTGGGTCAGGACGCTTTGCGGTTCCAACTCGCCCTGAAGTGACAGCCGCTTCTCGACGGCGAGTTCCGCATGGGAGAGATTCCTGAGCGCCTTAACTCTCTGTAGCCAACTCTTCGCGTCTTCGGCTTGCCGTTCATCCGCCCCCCTTTTCAACAACCTTTCTACCTCGTGCCGTCCACTTCGCAGATCGGATTCGGCAGCCTCCAGCAGCGTCTGTTTGTCCTCCAGACTCCTGGCTTTCGTGAACAGGTAGAGCAAAGCCTCTTCGCCAGCCGCTAAGCTGACGGGCGGTTCGGGGGGGGGCTGGACGGCCTCCTGCGGCTCTTCAACTGCGGCAGCCTCTTCCCCCTCCAATTCGTTAGGAGGTTTGATTTGACTAAAATATCCCTTGAGTTTTCTCCGTAAAACCCCAACTTGCTCAGGCTTTACACGGAAACGCTTCGTCTGTCCGCCGCGCTTCTGCGTCTCCTCCTTACCGATCTCATCCCAAAACTGAGGGTTTCGCCTCCTGATCGTGTCAACCGTGTCTCTGTTGACCCCGCTATAATCAGCTAAACTCTTGATTGTAAATTCTTTAAGCGCTAACATCGAGCCCAGCACTTTATACGTCTCAAGCCCCGATATCTTATCCGTCTCACTCATCTCAGCCTCCTCTGCACCAACCAAAATCACTTTATACTCTTTCATCTTTCATTTGTCAATTGAAAGATGAATCGGCCGGTGAATTTTATTCCAGCGTGCTTAAACGCCGTGTAAGTTTCTCTCTAAACCATCGAAATCAAACGAATTATGGAAGAAACGAGGATTTGTATGTACATTAACTCGCGTGGTCGAGCTTGTACACTTCTTCAATGAGAGTGTGGATGTCTCTCGTACGCAAGTAATCAATCAGCAGGGAGTCCAGAGGGTAGCGGATTTCATCTTCTTTGGGCGAGAACTCAAGGTGGCGCATCATTCCTACAAAGGCGTTTCTCTTTTTAGCGTCGATCTCCCCAAGCGCGTTCAAGTCAAATGATAGCTGTAGGAAATTTCCCCATGGGTCATCGAAGTTTTCCAAAGATTTCTCTTCTAAAAGCTCGTGGAAGAACTCGCAGGTGAGTTCCGCCGCCCGCGCGCCGAGCCTGATCTGGCGGACGCCGTCGCCGCGGTTGGTGGGGTTGCTCCTCGCGCGGTGCAAGGTTGTGGAAACTGCAAACACGTCCGGCAGCGTGATGCGGTCTTGCCACCGCTGCCCCTCGGGGCCCGTCCCCTTCACGACCTCTTCCAGAATTTTGTAGGCCACCCAATCCATCCAGCCTTCGGCATAACGTTCGTAGGGTTCGGTCTTGACTCGCTTCTTGGGGTCGGGGTGTATCCCGTGGAAGGCGTGGGCGATACACTCGTGGAACAGCAGATACAGGACGCTTTTATAAGTCTCCAGATCGAACTTCTGGATGTATAGGTGTAGTTGCACCTGCGCCCTAGCTACGATCGGGAAATAAATGGTTAGCCCGCCCCCGTAACGGTTGGCCGCGGCGTTATGGCTGTCCACCTCCGACTCGAATTGCAGAGTGGAAAAGACGACCTCCGGGGGATTCTCTCGCGGGAAAAGGCTTCCGTGCGTCACGTAATAACTGTGCGCCACCTCCAGCGCCAGGTCGAACATCTGGCGGAGTTGGCGGACACACAAGCCCGCTGCGGACACGATCTCGTCATCTTCAGCGTCGCTGACGCCCTCGCAGACTCGCCCGAAGGGTGTGCAGCCCTGACACGAGATTCCGGCGACCGTGTTCTCAATGGCGGGCAACAGCCGCTGTGTGACCACGGACTGAGGCTCTAAGAGCACGGCGGGGAGAATTTGCTTAAACCTGTCGAGCACGCTTCGCAACGACACGTCGAGGTGCGTGAGCGGCTGGCGAGTTTCCGACGAGTCGCTCTCTTTCACTCTCTGTTGAGCGTCTTTCCGACTCTCAAGGTCGAGCTGTGCGAAAAACTGCTGGCAGAAACTCTCGACTTCCGCCGCCGCGCTGTCCGCGTAAAGCTCCAGCTCGTGACTCTGGAAGGCGTCGTAATAGGACAGACGCCCGCAAAGCGCCTTCCTCTGCGATAGAGGTATGTGAGGAGCCATAGGGGTACTATTCTTTGGGGACGAGAGCTTGCCCGCCCTTCCGCCGCAGTATGCGGGGTAGAAGTACGTGCTTCCAAACGTCGTGGATGATCGGGGTGAGCGCCTTGATGGTTTCGGTGGCCACGGGGGCTAACGCCACAACGATGGCGACGGTCGCAGGGTCGAACCCCTCGCCTTCCGTCCGCAGGCTGATAGCATCTTTTCTATCTAGGCGCCGCAGCGGTTTCACGTCAATCCCCAAATCCCTAGCCTCGCGGCTCAGGGCCGAGTCAGGATTTTGCAGTTCACCCCACAACTCGTCCAAATCCTTGTCATACTCTTCGGCGGGAATGTCAGCCCACTTGTAACGAATCTCCTCCGACATGCTTCTGCCTCCTGTGGAATGTGTCATCAACGGCCGTGACTACGAGAACAACCGGAAGATTAACGAGCGAAGGTCAGGGCAGTTATTTCCTGCCAATAGCTCTGACCTGTTAATGATGTCCCGCGCAAACATCAAACAGTAGAAAAAAACAGCTCGCGAATGTTGTTAATAATTAGTGCCCGTTTGACAGATTGAGGTGCGGACACCACTTCTTCTTAGGAACAGGCAAAGCTTACTTATTAATGCGATACAAGTCAATGATCTAATCTGCTGGCCGCTTATCACTTTCGCGGAGCCATCAACTACTTGAAGACTCCTCAAGCGTATCGGCGGCAGATAAGCGCGCACGAACTGAGCCGTGAGCCTGAGTAGGGTGTTCGTCTGCTGCCAGTAGTAAGAGCCCAGTGCGTGCCAGCGACAGCCGCGCCCGGGAGTGTTCTTCCCTTGCTTGGGTACACATCGGAGCGGACTTGAACCCTACAAAGGGCACTTGCCGAGATTTTGCCGAGATTCATAACGTAAAGTATTTCGCATACGGCACATAAACGCATCTCTTTCGGCCGCGACCCCTGTGTTTATGCGGCTTATGTGAAGGAAAAGTATGGTGGGGGCTGTTCTCCGGGATTCATAACCCCAAGGTCGGGAGTTCAAGTCTCCCCCCCGCTACCACATATCTTCCGTTGCGTTTACAACTTACGGGCGGCGGGGCTCAACGAAGTCCCTGCCGCCTCCGTGTTTTTGCCGTAATTTTGCCGTAATTCACAGAGTAGTTGGCGACCCGCTCCATCGCATCCTCCATTGCTTCGGGGATGGCGTGGGTGTAATCGCCCATCATGCTCTGTGAACTGTGGCCCATGATATCGCGCCTGACGTGCTCTGGGACGCCCATATCCGCGGCCCGCGTAGACCAAGTGTGCCGGAGGTCGTGAAACGTCAGGTTCTCAATCCCGGCTTCCAAGCAGGCTGACGTGAAGCCCCGTTTGACGTCCGTAATCTTCCGCCCCGTGCGGATGCTCTCGAACACGTATTCGCTTGGCATGGCCTCCGCGCAGAGCCGCTCGATGACGCGCCGCACCCTGCCGCTCATCGGGATGGTGCGCGGCTTGCCGTTCTTGCTCTTCTCAATGAGCAGCCATCCGGGCCTGATCACCCACGCCTCGCCTTTGACTACGAAAGACCTGGGCACTCGCTCTAAGTTGACGTGCTCAGGCTTGAGACCTAACACTTCGCCACGGCGCATGCCGGTGTAGAGCGCGACTTCGACCGGCTCCCTGAGGTGTTCACGTCTCCCCGTCAGCCCCTCGCCGAATAATCTTCTTTCCTCGTCCGACGACAGAACCCTGTTCCGCTTCCGCCTCGCAGGTATCTTGGAGCGGACGGACTTAGTGAGTTCGTCGCAGGGGTTGGCGTTCGTCACCCTCTCCCGGATCGCCATAATGAAGATCGAGGAGAGCAAGGTCACCTCCTTGTTGATCGTGGTCGGGCTGCGCTTGCGGCTCACCTTGGCCCTGTCCTTCAGCACCTCCTTCCTGACGGTGTCGCTCCTCAGGCGCTCGTTGATGTAGCCGACGACAGACATCATCGTGATCTCGTCGAACCTCTTGCCCGCGAAGAACTCTTTCAGCACCCCGCACCTGAACTCCGCATGGTCCGAGTCTGCATGATTCTCGCGGGCGAAGGGCAAGTAAACTTCGTCCACGAACGTGGCGAAGTCCTTCAGCCGCTCGCTCTCCTGCTCTTCAAAGAGAGGCCCGTTTCTTACCTTCAGCCTTTCTTTGAATTCAAGCTCTTTGGCCTCTTTCTTATCCTTGGCTACAGGCTTGCCGCCCTTGCCGTTAAAGCAGCCGTAGTAACGCTTACCACCCTCCATGAACTCGTAGTGGTAGAAGCTGCCGCGTTTCTCAACAGTCATCTGCTCCTCCTATCTGCCGGATCGCGGTTGAAGGAGCGGCGGTAACTTTATCAAATATTTGCCCCATGCCGAACCTCCACCGTCCCCTCCTTCGGCCGCCCGCGGTAACCGCGGCTCCACGCGAGCAACTCTTCCCGGTTAAAGGTGCAGAGCCCGTCTAAGTCGTTAAAAGGGATGGGGCGGCTGGTCTTCCGCTGCTTCGCCTTCTTAATGAGGTTGCGAAGATGGCCGTCGGAGCAGTTGAGGAGGAAGGCCGCGTCCCTCTCCGGTTCCTAAATTCAAAGTGGAATCTGGTGCCGGTACGGTATGCACCTGCAGCCAGACTGGAGGGTTGCTGACAAAGGCGCGGACTTTCTCGGGCGTATCTGCCCGTTGCATCTCGTCACGCACGGCCTATGGTATGAGGACGCGGCCATACAACTCGTGTAGGAGGTGTGGCTGATCGATGAGGACGAGGTAGTTAAGCGGCGTAGTGTCCGAGACGAAAATCATTGGGGCAGTACTCGTGCACTCTCGAACACACCGCGTTCAAATTCTTCCACTGTGTAGCCGAGTTCCGCGCCGTGTCGATGGAGGAAGGACTCGGTTTCCCACACTGAAAGCTGGAGCACCTCCGCCACCTGTCTCGCGCTCAGAGCCCCAGAGCGGTGGCCTTCGAGCGCGAGGGCCTCCAGCGTACGCCGCGGTAGGTCGCCCCGCTGCTCCCTCCACTGGTGCTCGATCTTTTCGGGCAGGTTAATCGTGGCCGACATCTTTTTCACCTCCGAACCGTGGTGTCATTTTACCACGCCCGACATCGGCAAGTGTGGGAAGCTTGGCAACTTCATAAGACCAGAAATTTTCGATGTATAGAGCAGCCCTTCTAAGAGGGCTATCCTTTTGTGGGGAGACTTGTGACGGTGCTATCCGTAGAAAGACCGTAATAGGTGTAACAAGCGCAAAAGTCATGGGTTGCGATCCGCGGTAAATGTCAATGAATGTATGTACGCCGCAACAGGCGCACTATCTAAGCGGAGGATTCATAACCCTAAGGTCGGGAGTTCAAGTCTCCCCCCACTACCATAATTTCCAACGGTTTACGGCAGCCCGCAACGACCGCCGTTCTTCTTGTGTAGGGACTTCCGTGTCGGTCTCCCCTTTCTCCGCTAGAGACTCCACCGCCCATCTCAGCCCCGAGTCCGTCGCCACCGTGTAAATCTGGCTGGTATTCACGTCCTCGTGCGATCGTGTTTCCGGTCGAGGAGTCTGAAGACCCGAGCGAAGAATAAGACGGTACTATTTCTGGCCGCCAGCAATTACTTTGCCGATCTCCTTGGGACTCGCGCCGGTGGCGAGCATGGCGCGCACGAGCAACTCCAGCGAAACAGAGCCGTGGCCGGTCTCCGCCTTCGCGACTCGTGACTGGCTCGACTGAATCTTTTCGGCCAGTTGTGCCTGCGTCATCCGCTTTTGCCGCCGTTCGCGCAGCTCGCGCGAGAGCGCCAGCTTGATTTCGATCAAGGCCGACTCTTCGGGCGTCAGCTCCAGGAATTCGGCGACCGTGCCTACCTTCCATCCGCTCGCTTCCAACCGCTCACGTTTCGTCTTTTTCACCCTTCAGCTCCTTGCTACTGGCTCTCATCGTACATCCGCAGACGCTTTTGACAGTTCTTGATTACCTCCGCAGGCGTCGTTCGGGTTGTTTTGTTGAAGACCTCGACGATGACAATCGCGTCCGCGTCAATGCGGTAGATGATGCGCCAGTTTTTACTACTATCGCGCACTCGCAACTCATGGCAGTGTGCGCCGATGCCCGGCATCGGCCTTGATTGCGGCAGCCCCAGATGCTCGCCGCGTTGCAGGCGTCGTAACAGCAAGCCCGCTTCCAGTCGTGCGGCTGATGAGAACGGCGGCGTCTTGATTTCGCCATGCAGCCAAACGAGTGGCCTGTCGTCGCCGTTCATGGTTTAACTATATGTCGAATCTGACATGATGACAAGAGCCTCAAGGAGAGCCGACAATGGTCCGTCGGTGCCTTCCATTCATGGCCGGAAAAGGTTTTGCCGTAATTTTGCCGTAGTCCATCACGTAAGCCGTGCCGAATAAGGCGCATGAGCGTATTTTCCTTCAACCGCGATCCGTGCAATGTTGGGTTTTTGCCTTATATGCGGCGTGTCAGGGGGCCCGGACGGGGTTCATAACCCCAAGGTCGGGAGTTCAAGTCTCCCCCCGCTACCTTTCTTTTCAACAACTTACGCCGTACGGGAGGCCGGCCGCGAGGTCAGCCTTTTCCCATTTTTACGTACTTCGCGTTCGTTTCCGCCTCGCCGGAGGTGGCTACAAGCCCCCGGCACGCCCTCAAATATCATAGCTCCAGTGCATATAGTGTCTATCATTCGTCGTCGAAGTAGCCCATGAGCTCAAGCACGCGGACGACGACCTGCTCACGGGTGAAGTCGGCGTCGAGCGCCTGCTCGATGCTCGGGATTGTGTATTTATTTTGTGGAAAGAGGGGCCGCGTGTTGGCGGTACCAGGCTTCGATCTCATCAACGCCCCAGCGGTCGGCTTCGACGGCCAAGTCCATTTCTACCGTTTCCGCGACGGCGGCGCGGAATTCGAGGCCGTTGCGGTAGAGGAAACGGTCAACCAGGATCGTCGCGGTCCTTTTATTGCCTCCGAGTCAGGGGTGGTTCTTGATCGGGCCGAGGCAGAGGGTGGCCGCCTGGCGCACGAGGTCCGCTCCCTCGTAACGGGCGGCGTGGCGGGGGGGCCAGGGCGGATTCGAGGAGCGCGCGGTCGAAGATGCCGCAACGCGTCTCGCCCGCGCGCCGCATTAACATCAGGTGGAGCCTGACCGCCTCGGCGAAGGTGAGGTGATAAGCGGCCTCAGTCGCCAAGCCGCTTCAACTCCGCGAAAGTGTCCTTGTGCTTCTCAAAGAGGCGTTCGAAATCTTCCTTCAATTCGGCCGACGGCGCGGGCAGGAGCTCGGTCTCGAGCGCGCCGCCTTTGGGGTAGAGGATGGCGACCGCGCCCGGTTCGAGGTTCAACTCGGCGGCCAGCTCGGGCGGCAGTTCGACGATCCAGCCGCGCTCCGTCTTACGCGGGGTGATTACTTGAGACATCGGGTATCGTTCTCCTCCGCCGGCTCTACAATCGACGGGTAAATCATATCCCCTTATAGCCACGCCGCAAAGAAGCGCGCCCAGTCTCTTCGCGACGCGGGCTTAATGCAAGACCCACTCGCCGGCAAGGTCGGCGTCGGGAGCCTGCTCGCGGGGCAAGCCGCGGCCGGCGCATGAGAGAGCAAAGCTCTGGCTGGCGCGTGGAAAACAATCCATCTGCCGTGACTCAAAGCTAGCGGAGGCGGTAACGAAGGCTGAGTCTTAGCCTACTCGCATGGTAGCGACTGTCTGCCCCGCCTCTCCGCTGTGCCCGCCCATAAATTAAAATAGGTAGTGCATTTAAGAGGCTAATGCCCATTGTCCAATGAAGCTCTGACGCCTGAAATCCCCAGCGATGGGGAAGTCTCGCGGGGCAGGTTTGACCCGAAGAGCGCCGAACCCTTCGTCAACAAGTCTGTCTCGAAAGCGACTCGGCGAGCCAACGGCCGAGCGGTGCGGGAGTTCTTCCAGTCCGTAAGTATGAAGCACCCCGCGGAGGTCGTGCCGCACGATATCCTCCTTTGGAGGGACAGACTGCGCGCGGAAGAAGAGCGCGGCGACGGTCGCCTTCAAGCTCTCGGTGGTGCGCTCCTTCTTCGAGTACCTGAAGGCGGCGGGCGCCGTGCCGCTCAACCCGGCCTCGACGAAACTAGTCATCCCGCCGGAGCTGCCGTCGGAGACGGCCGGGAAGGCGCTCACGGCGAAGGAGGTGCGCTACCTGCTGTCGGGGCCTGGTCGGGAGAAGGCGGAGGGGGCGAGGGACTACGCCCTGATGCTAGTGATGCTCCGCCTCAGCCTGCGCGTCTCGGAGGTCTGCTCGCTGAGGGCTTCGTCCGTGAAGTGGAGCCACGGGCGGTGGACTCTCAGGTGCAAGGTCAAGGGGGCAGGGAGGAGGTCTGGCCCCTGCCGAAGGACGTGAAGGAGGCGGTAGACAATTACCTGCGGCTCGACAGGAAGCGCCGCGAGATCGTGCGTGCACTCGGGCGGGGATAACGCCTACCTCTTCCAACCCATGACGAACTACCGGACGCTGGACTTCGACAAGCCGCTCTCCACGAGGATGGTGCAGAAAATCGCCAAGCGGTGGGCCGACTACTCCCGCCTCGGCGACCTCTCGCCGCACGACCTCAGGAGGACGGCCATCACGCGGGCGCTGGAGTCGAGCCTCACATATAGGCAGGTGCAGATGATGTCAAAACATAAAGACCCGAAGACGGTGATGCGTTACGATCACGGCAGGGAGAACCTCGACCAGAACGCCGTCAACTTCCTCGGGTACGATGAAGTATGAAGCCGGCGGCGCGGAGGATTTGAAAGGCATGCAGAGCGTTAAATGCGATCTTCCAGGTGAAGAGGGGCGGTAAGAAGTTTACTAATGAAGTTCCGAAGCAAACCCGGGCGCCGCGCTGGCGACCGTTAATGGCGTTGGCGTGTGGGCCTCAAGAGAAGTTCTCGGCCAGCATGATGTCACTCTCCGTCTGGTCGTTCTGGGCGTAGAGTATCCAGCGGCCGTCGGCCGTGGCGGCGAGGGCCGGGCCGCTTCCAAAAAGTTCCTTCTCGATGGTGGCGACCCGCTTCGTCCCGCCCGTGGCGAAGCTGTAGAACTCGACGGATGTGTATGGATGCGTTTCCGCGTTGACAAAGTAGACGCCCTGCTCCCACAAGGCCCAGGAGCCCTGCCGGACCTGCTCCAAGACCCTCGCTTCCTCGCCGCCTTCTGTCGGCACCCGCCACAGTCCCTGCACGTTCTCTTTCGTATAGTAGACGAACCTCCCGTCGGGGGACTCGAAAGCCTCGCGCCCGCCCCATTTCGTCACCGGCACCGACTGACCGCCTTCGGCCGGCGCCTTCCAGACCTGCCACTCGCCGCCGCGGTCGGAGCCGAAGTAGACGAAGCGGCCGTCCTGCGACCAACTGGGGCGCACGTCCGCCGAGGGCTCGACCGTGATGCGGCGCGGCTTGCCCCCGTCAACACCCACCACGTAGATGTCCCGGTGCCCCTCCGCAGTTGAGTCGAAGGCGATCTGCCGCCCGTCCGGGGACCAGCGCGGGCTGCCGACGTGCGGGCCGCCGAAGGAGGTCAGTTGGACGGGGTTTGAGCCGTCCGCGTCGCACGCCCAGATCTCTAAGTACCCGTTGCGCGAGGATTGGAAAGCAATCTTCTTTGCGTCCGGCGAATACTGTGGGCTGGTATCCGTCCTCGTAGAGGAAATCAACTTCACGGTCGGGCTGTTGCCCGCGCCTTTTGTGCCTTGAACTTCGACGCGCCAGATGTTCGTATCCGAGCGTGTTGAAGTGTAGGCGAGCAGTTTACCCTGACGCGCTATCGCCAAAGTGGTAGGGTTCTCGGCGCCCGCCGAGACGCGCTCGGGCGTGCCGCCGGAGGCCGGAATCTTCCATAGGTAACGGGAGCCGGAGCGATTAGAAGAGTAGATGAGCTCACGCCCGTCGGAGGTCCAAGCCAAACCGGCAATCACAGAATTATCGGAGGTCAGGCGTGCGGGTTCGCCGCCGGCGAGGGGCGCGAGATAAATGTCGTCCGTGTCGTTGTTGCTGCGGCGGGTGAAGGCCAGCGTCTTCCCGTCCGGGGAGATGGCAGGGAATCGGTCGCCGCGAGTCCCCGCGGGCGGCGAAGTCAGCCTGCTTCTTTCGAGTGTCTCGACCGAGAGCAGGTAGATGCCGAAGGGCACCATCGGCGAGGCTCTTTCCAAGAAGACCAGGGACTTCCCGTCGGGGGCCCAAGAGAGGAAGGGGCCTAACGAACGGTCGCCGGTTGGGCTGAATGAGTGAAGGGTGCGCTCGGGGCCGCCGAGGGCGGGGACGAGCACGACTTCATGCTCATCCTCCGCAGAGCGGATGAAGGCGACGTGGCGCCCGTCGGGAGACCAGCAGGGAGAGCGATCTTCACCGGGATGGCTGGTCAGCTTTAGCGGGTCGCCGGCGTCGAGCAGTTTCACGTAGATGTCGAAGTTGTCGCCGCCCGGGCCGTCCCACGTGAAGGCGATCTGTCTGCCGTCGGGCGAGAAGGACGGCTCTATCTCCGTACCCGGGAAACTGGTGAAGGGGACTACCTTCGGCACGGGGGCTGCCACTTTGTCCGAGGGCCGGTCCCGACTGAGCCACCTGTAAACACCGAAGACGGCTCCCGCCGTTAGCACGACAAAGACGCCCAAGGCAACAAGGAAGCCCCGCTTGTGGCGTCTGAGCTCGCCAACGATTACTCCGCCGCTCGAAACCGGCCGGGCCTGCCCGGCGGCCTTGGCGCCCGCCGTTGAGAGTCGCCCACTATAACTTTTGACGGCCCCGCTCGTGAACACCCAGTCGGGTGATGAGGAGCGCGCCATCTCCTCGCCGACCTCAAGCTTGCGCTTCAGGTCCCGCAGGTCGCTGAGCAAGTCCCTCGCCGTCTGGTATCGCTCTTCGGGGTCTTTCGCCAGCGCCTTCCGGACGATCTCTTCGAGGCGCTCGGGCACACCCCCGGCGTACGCGGCGAGCGGCGGCGGCTCGCCCTCCTGGATAGAGATGACCCGCCGGTGGACGTCCTCGCCCTCGAAGGGGGCGCGCCCCGTCAACATCTCGTAGAGCACCACGCCCAGGCTCCAGATGTCCGTGCGGTGATCGACCCGCGCCGAGCCCCGCGTCTGCTCCGGCGACATGTAATGTACCGTGCCCATCACAAGGCCGGCCCGGGTGTCGAAAGGCTTCGGCCGGTTCGCCCCCGTCTCCGGCTGCCGGCTGATGAGTTTAGCCAGGCCGAAGTCCAGGACTTTGACGTAGCCGTCGGGGCGCACCACGATGTTCTCTGGCTTGATGTCGCGGTGGATGATTCCCCCCTCGTGCGCCGACGCCAAGGCAGAAGCCACCTGCATGGCGGCGTCGAGCGCTTCGCCCGCCTCCAAACGCCCGCGCTCCAGTCGTGCGCGCAGCGTCTCGCCCTCGACGTACTCGGCGGCGATGAAGTGGCGGCCATCCGCCTCGCCGATCTCGTGGATGGTGAGGATATAGGGGTGGTTGAGCGCCGAGGCCGCGCGCGCCTCCCGCTCGAAACGCCGCACCCGCTCCGTGTCGTTCATAAATTCTTTCGGCAGCAGCTTGAGCGCCACCTTGCGCCCGAGCGTGATGTCCTGCGCGAGATAGACCTCACCCATCCCGCCCGCCCCCAGCAGCGACTGCACCCGGTAATGGCTGATGGCGTGCCCCGGAGCCAGCGACGGGGCGGCCGCCTCTTCGAGCAGTTCTGCGGCCGCCCCCAGCGCGGGCTTGTTAATGAAATCGCCCGCCATTTCATCTGCCTCAAGCAGCGACTCGACCTCGCGGCGCAGCTCTTCGTCAGCGCCGCAGGCGCGGTCGATGAATGAGGTACGCTCTTCGGGCGCAAGCTCTAAAGCCGTCTCATAAAGCTGGGCGATCTGCTCGAAACGCTCGGGCGTCATCCGTTCTCTCTTCTACTCAGCTCGCGGTAGAGCCAGGCCCGGGCCAGACGCCAGTCGCGGCCGACCGTGTCGGGGTGGACCTTGAGCACCTCGGCCGCCTCCTCGTTCGTGAGCCCGCCGAAGAACTTCAGCTCGACGACTCTACTCCTTCGCTCGCTGTAGGCGGCCAGCGCGTCGAGCGCCTCGTCGAGCGCGACAATGTCGGCGCCGCGCTCCTGAGGGACGTGGGCCGCCGCGGTGAGCGACACCCTCAGCGCCCCGGCGCCGCGCTTGGTGCGGAGCCGGCTCTTGGCATGATCGACCAGGACGTTCCGCATGACGCGCGCCGCCACGGCGAAGAAGTGTGCGCGGCCCTGCCACTCGACGTTCTTCCAATCGGCCAGCCGGAGGAAGGCCTCGTTGACGAGGGCCGAGGCTTGCAGCGTGTGCCCCGGGTGCTCGCGCCTCATGTGCTGGAGCGCTATGCGCCGCAGTTCCTGGTAGCAGACGCGCGTCAGCTCTTCGAGGGCCGCCTGGTCGCCACCGCCCCAAGCTTGAAGTAGTTGGGTGATTTCCTGCCTCGAAGCAGCTGCCATCAGTGTCTCCGCACGGGGACGGGGGAAGGTTAAATCTAAGGTTAAATCTCCGGAAAACACATCATAAGGCTTTGTTTACCACCGTAACAAAAAAAGTTTGGCTCCGCTTCAGTCCATCGGCCGAGAAAATCGCTAGAAGAAATAAGAGGTGGTTTTTACCTAGCGGAAGACCTGGGCGGGCTGATACCGCTTTAGAGCATAGCACGATTCCAATTTAATTTTCCGTTTGACCGTGGCCGCGAATAGGCGCTACGGCCTGTCCACCCAGGCCGGGCTTCGACTCACAACACCCGGCGGGTAAAGCGCTTAATCGCAAGGCGGCGGAGGTGAAGCGGGGAGTAACGTTGAGGTGGGCAGCAAGCCGTCAACAACCAACCGGGTAAAGCCTCTTGCCCTTATCAAGTGAAGTTAGAGAGAGGAAGTTAACTATGCGACCGATGCAGATTATCGCGCTTGTCCTGATGCTGGCCGGCGCCGCCGTGGGGCAGACCAACAGGGGCGGGATCAGTGGCACCGTGCTCGACCAGAACGGGGCGGCCATCCCCGGCGCGACCGTCACCGTCACCAACGTCGGCACGGGCCAGAAGCAGACGGTGACGACCTCGGACGACGGTGCCTTCGCCGTCCAGTCGCTCGACCCCGTCACCTACAGCATCACGGTCGAGGCGCAGGGATTTAAGACCGCGACTATTCAGAGCCTCAAGGTGGACACGGCGACGACCGCCACGGCCAACGTCATCATGGAGGCCGGCGCGGTCGGCGAGCAGGTGACGGTCGTGGCCGACGCGCCGCTCGTCAACACCGAGTCGGGCACCACGACGACGACCGTCACCGAGCGCCAGATACAGGACATCCCTCTGGCGAATCGCAGCGTGCTCGACTTGGCGGTGACGGCGCCGAACGTCTCGGGCGACGCCGGCAGCGAAGACCCCGGCGTCGACGGCGACCAGCCCGTGCCGGGCTTCAACCTGAGCGCGAACGGCGGCCGGCCGGGCAGCACGGCCATCCTGGCCGACGGCGTCAACAACACGGGTGTGGGCATCGCGCGCTCGGTCGTCTCCTTCACGCCGGAGACCGTGCAGGAGTTCACCGTCCAGACCTCCGCCTACTCGGCCGAGTTCGGCAACACCGCGGGAGGCGTCATCAACGCCAGCACCAAGAGCGGCACGAACGACTTCAACGGCGTGGCCCTCTGGTACACCCGCAACCCGAAGTTCAACGCGCGGCGGTACCGCATCGGCGAGGGGCCGCGCCCGGCCAACAACCTGCGCTACAACCAGGTCTCGTTCACCGTCGGCGGCCCCGTCTACCTGCCGCGGTTCGGCGAGGGCGGCAAAGCGCTCTACGACGGGCATAACCGCACCTTCTTCTTCTTCGCCTACGAGCCGCGCTGGCGCCGCGACTTCCTGAGCGAGGCCGCGCTCGTCCCCACCCTCGCCGAGCGCGCCGGCGACTTCCGTAACATCATCCACACCGACAGCGGATTCCTGCCGGCGGACGTGGCCGCCCACTTCGGCCAGACCTCGCTGGGCAACTCGAACATCTACCAGCAGTTCGCGCTGGTGAACGGACAACTCCGGCCGATAGTCCTGACCGGCAGCAACCAGTACTGCCAGTTCGGCGACCCGCGCGCCATCCAGACCGCGACGGGCCCGCAGTGCACGGCCGCGACCAACGCCAACCCGAACCCGGCGCTCAACGTCATCCCGTCGGCCTTCCTCGACCCTACCGCGCCGAGGATTCTACAGTTCCAGCCGGTGGGCGGCGACTACTTCCTCGACGAGGAGGGGCTGGTCCGCAACTACCTCGTGCAGCGCTTCGTCACGCAGGACGAGACGCGCTACACGCTGCGGCTCGACCACAACATCACCGAGAACAATAAGGCCAACTTCCGCTACACGCGCACGCCCGCCATCGGCCTGCGCGGCTTCGGCAGCGACATCAACGGCAACACCGGCGTCTACAGCAACGCCCAGCAATACCTGTTTGCCGACAACCACATCTTCTCATCCAACGTCGTCAACGACCTGCGGCTGAACTATACGCGCGGCAACTTCAGCGAGGACTTCACGCCCGAGTTCTCCATCCTCGGCGGGCGCAGCCTCGCGCGCGAACTGGGCCTCCCCACGCTGACGCAGGGCGGCATCCCGCTCTTCCAGATCGCCCAGGACACCGCCTACACGACCATCGGCGGCAACATCGGCGCGTCGAGCTCGACCAACAACTTCAACCTGGAGCAGCGCTACAACATCAGCGACATCGTCTACTGGACGAAGGGGAACATGACCTGGAAGTTCGGGGTTGATTTGAGCGACGCGCGCCTGCGCTCGATCCCGTTCTTCGGCGCCTCGGGCGGCCGCTGGGAGTTCCGCACGCTCAACACGGCGGCCACGCGCTCCACGAACTTCGCCACCAACGGCGGCAACACCCTGGCGAGCATGCTCATCGGCGTGCCCAACGTCGTGCAGGTGCGGCCGCTCCTGCTCGACTACGACTACCGCTGGAAGTCGGGCGCGGCCTTCGTCCAAAACGACTGGAAGGTGCGGCCGAACCTGACCCTGAACCTCGGCCTGCGCTACTCGCTCCAGTTCCCGCGCACGGAGAAGAACAACCTCCAGGGCGTCTTCCGCCCAGACCTCGCCGTCACGCGCGAACTCACCACCGCGCAGCGCCGGGCGATAGCGAGCGGCACGGGCGGCCTCGGGATACCGGCGACCTCGCCGATACCCGACTACGTCCCGACCTCGATCCAGATTCCGCCCTTCGCCTTCGCCGGCCGGGGCGGCCGCTCGAAGTACCTGACGCCGGTCGATTACTGGGGGCTAGAGCCGCGCTTCGGCTTCGCCTACAGCCCGAAGATGAACCTGTTCGGCCTCGACCTCGAAAGCCGCTCGGTCGTCGTCCGCGGCGGCTACGGCATCTCGCACGCGCCGATCACGGGCAACAACCGCTCGCCCAACCCGGACTTCGGCGGCTTCACCGGCGTCTCGACCCTCGCCAACGGCTCGACCGCCGGCGGCACGCCCGACCCGACCCGGCCCGTGCGCCTCTCCGACAACGCGCCCACCTTCGGCGGCGGCACGCTCGAACAGCGGCTCGGCATGACGGCCGACGGGCTCGTCATCGACAACAGCCTCGGGCTCGGCGACGTGGCCGTGGCGGTCGCCGACAGCGGAAAGATCCCTTACAGCCAGAACTGGAACCTCTCGCTCTCGTTCGAGCCGTTCAAGAACACGGTCGTCGAGTTCGCCTACGTCGGCAACAAGGGAACGCACCTCTACATGCCGCGCGTCAACATCAACCCGAAAGACCCCGAGTTCGTCGAGTTCCTTGAGGCGAGCAACATCGCCGCCGAGACGACCTTCAACGACCCGCTCGGGCGCACCAACGTGCTCGGCGCCACGGTCGCCATCCGGCGCAACAGCATCACGGCGCCCTTCTTCGGCTTCAACAACCTCTTCCGCTTCTTCGACCCTTCGGCCAACTCGATCCGCCACGCCGGCTACATCGACGTGCGCCGCCGCGTCGCGCGCGGGCTCACCTTCACGGCCAACTACACCTACGGCAAGTCCATCGACGACGCCTCGGACGCGAGCCCCGACACGCGCGTGCTCACCTCGGGCAGCACGCTCGGCCACGTCACCTACGGCGTGCCGCGCAGCGTCGACCGCTCGGTCTCGGCCTTCGACGTGAAGCACGCCTTCAGCTCGACCTTCGTCTGGGACATCCCCATCGGCCGCGGGCGCTGGCTGCTGGCGGACGCGCCCGGCGTCGTCGACGCCGTGCTCGGCGGGTGGAGCGTGTCGGGCCTCTTCCGCGTCCAGGGCGGGCTGCCGTTCCTGCCCTACATCACCGACACGAACAGCCTCGGCGGCATCAACCGCACCGTCCGCCTCGACATCGTCGAGGGCGTGCCGCTCAAGAACCCACTCTACGACTCGTCGTGCCAGATCGGCGCGGCCTGTGAGCCCTACGTCAACCCGGCGGCCTTCATGCGGCCCGTCAAGGGGCTGCTCGGCAACGCCCCGCGCACCATCGACGCGCTGCGCGGGCCAAACCAGGAGTTCTTCGACCTCTCGTTCCAGAAGAACTTCCCGTGGCCGTTCGCCCGCAACGAGAAGCGCCGGATCAATTTCCGCGTCGATCTGCTGAACGCGCTCAACCACCCGAACTTCCGCCTCGCGCAGAACGGCAATACGCCGCCGGGCTTCGGGGGAGCGCCGACCGAGGTCACAATCACCAACGCCGAGTACGACGCCTGGCGGGCGTTCTCGCCCTCGACGCGGCCGGCGCGAAGCACGGCGGCGGGGGCGGCGCTGCTCACGCAGATCAACAACCGGATCGTCAACAGCCGGCTGCCGAGCGGCGCCCTCCCGCTCGACTTCTTCCGCGTCCCGATCCCCGAGGGCTTCCGCAGCGTGGACTTGAACTCGTTCGACATCAACTCGCTGCAAGGGCTCAGGCTCTACCGTCTGCGGCAACAGTACAACACGGCTTGGGGCGTGCTCTCAGAGATCAACAGCCCGCGCTACGTCCAGTTCGGACTTAGAATCTTCTTCTAAGCCGAAGACGCGCGCCTAAAACCCCGCGCCCCGGCGGGCGTGGTGCCGGGAGGGCGGACGGATAGGAAGTCCGCCGCCCTTCCGCTTTGGGGTTGCCGAGTATTCCAAGGCGGGAAGGTTCCAGTAAGGCACTTCCTTGTGGCCGCACCCTTCACCGCGGCGCCTCTTTCGTGCGCGGCTGCCGATGTTTATGGGAGACATGCCTACTCTACATGACGTGGCGGGAATGGCCGGGGTCTCCGTAGCCACGGTCTCGAACGTCATCAACAACACGAAGCATGTCACGGCCGAGACGCGCGCGCGCGTCGAACGTGCCATCGCCCGGACGGGTTACGTCCCGAACCAGGCGGCGCGCACGCTTGCCAGACAAAGGAATGGCGAGCAGACCGCGCCCAGACGGAAGGGGAGCGAGCCGGCAATCATCTTTGTGGCCGGCGAACGTAGACGCGGAGATAAATCACCGGCCGTCTCGCTTGGGCGCATGGGGAACGCCCTGCGCGCCCTGCGCGTAGTACGCGCGGCGCAGCCCGTCTCGCGTTCGGAGCTGGCGCGCCGCCTCGACATTCACCGCAGCACCGTCACCGAGATCGTCGCCCCACTGCTCACCGCCGGCGTGCTGCGTGAGGAGAGCCCGGAGCAGGACTGCGTCGTGCGCGCCGGCAGGCCGCCGGTCGGTCTCTCCTTCCGCGACGGCCGGGGCTTCATCGCGGGCGTCAGCGTCGGCGTGCGTCAGACTCAGGTCGGCGCCTCGACGCCGGGCGGTCGTCGGCTGGGCGAGGTGGAATTCGAGACGCCCGCCGAACCTGCCGCCGCCATGGAGCTAGTACGCTCGGCCGTCGAGCACCTCCGCGCGGTACACACGGAACGCAATTTACGCTGCGTGAGTGTCAGCGTCCCCGGCATGGTTGACGCCGAACGCTCCCGACTCCTCTACGCACCCCACCTGGGCTGGCGCGACCTGGAGGTGGCGAACGGACTGCGCCTGACGGGAGATGACGGGGCGGTTGCGGTGGTAGTCGAGAACGACTCGACGGCCGCCGCGATCTTCGAGGCGCGGCGCCGCCTGCGCGACGGCGCCGGGGAGTGGGAAGACTTCGCGCTGGTGCGTGTCGGCACGGGGATAGGCGTCGGGCTGGTCCTCGGCGGCGAGGTCTTCCGCGGCGCCGGCGTCGCGGGCGGAATGGCCGGAGAGTTCGGGCACATGACGATAGTGGCGGGCGGCAAGCCCTGTGTCTGCGGGAACTGCGGCTGTTGGGAGCGCTACGCAGCCGAGCCGGGCGCCGTCTCACTCTACACGGGCGAGCGACCGGCAGGGGGAGCCGTGCAGTTCGCCGATGTCATCGCCCGCGCGAAGGCAGGCGAGAGGAGGGCGCGGGCGGTGCTCGGGCGCGTGGGCGAGTACCTCGGCGTCGGCATCGGGAACGTGTTGGCCGGCCTGGGGCTGGCCCACGTGGTCGTGAGCGGGCGCATCGCGGGCGCGTGGGAGTTCGTCCGGGAGCCGCTGAACCAGGCGGTCGCACGCTCGTTGGCGGGGCGCGTGGCGGGGCTGTCAGTAGAGCCGAGCGAGCCGGTTGGGGCGGGTCTCGGCGGGGCGCTCGAAGTCGCGGCCGAGCACTACCTGACGACCCTCGCCGCGCAGAACGGAGCGGCGTAAACTTTCGACCAATGCCACACTTCAAAGCAATCCTCTTCAAGCTGCTCGCCGCGATAATTTCATTGTCCACGGCACCGCCGGCAGTCGTGGCTGCGGACAGCACGTTTGACTCGACGCAGGCCGCCGCGACCGTGGACGTGTGGCCGGAAGGAAAGATGCCGGGACGCGGCGCGAAGGAGCCCGAGGGGGACAGGCCGCCGAAGGGCGACAACGTCCGCCGCGTCACCAACGTCAGCCGGCCGACTCTGACCGTCTTCCCCGCGCCGAAGACGGGAGAGCCCGCGCCCGCCGTCATCATCTGTCCCGGCGGCGGGTACAGCTACGTGGTCTATGACAAGGAGGGGACGGAGGTCGCGGCGTGGCTGAACTCGGTCGGAGTCACGGCGCTGGTTCTGAAATACCGCGTCCCCAACAACCGTGCGGGCGCGCTACAGGATGTCCAGCGCGCCCTGAGCCTCGCACGCGCGCACGCCGACCGTTGGAACATCGACCCGAAGCGGCTCGGCGTTCTGGGCTTCTCGGCGGGCGGGAACCTCGCGGCGAAGGCGAGCACGCTGTTCGACCAGAGGGCTTATGAGCCTGTCGACGCGGCAGACGGCCAGAGCTGCCGTCCGGACTTCGCCGTGCTGGTCTACCCGGCCTACCTGGAGAAGGACGGGCAGGTCGCCGCCGACCTGAACTTGAAGGCGGACATCCCGCCGACGCTGATCGTCAGCACTGAGGACGACAAGACCTTCGTCCAGGGGAGCAAGCTCTACCAGGCCGCGCTCGACGCGGCGAAGGCTCCGAACGAGTTCCTGCTCTACCCTACGGGCGGCCACGGCTACGGGCTGCGCTCCGAGAAGGGCGTGCGCGTCTGGCCGCAGGCCGCCCTGGACTGGCTGCATAAGATCGGCATTCTTCAATCAATCACAACGTCTGCGCCTTCCACTACTCCCGCGCAGGCTGCTGTTACGCCGCCCGCCCGGGAGAACTTTCACGTCTACCTGCTGATGGGGCAGTCGAACATGGTGGGCCGCGACACACGCCCTCTCGCTTCGCAGGTCGATAACTCGCGCGTGCTCGCCTTGGACGGCGAAGGCCGTTGGGGCGTGGCGAGGGAGCCGATGCACGTCGGAGGGACGGGCGTCGGGCCGGGCATCCCCTTCGCCCTCGAAATGCTGAAGGCAGACCCGAAGGTCACCATCGGGTTAGTCCCCTGCGCCGTGGGCGGCACGCAGCTTCGGCGCTGGGTCAAGCGGGGCGACCTTTACGAGAGGGCCGTGAGCCGCGCCAGGGCGGCGGCGCGGGACGGCCTTATCAAAGGAGTGTTGTGGCACCAGGGCGAATCGGACACGGGTCAGCAGGAGAACGCCGAGACCTACGAGGCGCGCCTGGCTCAGATGTTCCAGGACTTGCGGCAGGACCTCGGTCTGCCCGACCTGCCGATTGTAGTCGGGCAGTTGGGGGATTTCCTGACGCCCGAGAAGTACCCGTACGTGGAGCAGGTACGCGGCGCAATCAGGCACATTCCCGTCGTCGTGGCGGGCGTGGGCTACGCAGGCTCCGAGGGGTTGGGCCACAAGGGCGACGACCTCCACTTCAGCGCCGAAGCGGAGAGGGAGTTGGGCGCGCGCTTCGCCCGCAGCATGCGGGAATTACAGAACAAGCAATAGAGGCTATGACAGGGGACTGTAAACGGAAACCAACTGCCGCTAACGTCCGGAGGTATTCAATGAGCATCTTGAAACGTCTATTCATTCAGAGCTGCCTGGTTATATTGTGCGCATCGTCCCTGGCCTTCGCGTACGATCCTCCCGCTAGCCCGCGTGCGAAGTACAACTTCAACTCTGGCTGGAAGCTCCTCGTCGGTGACCCCAAGGGCGCCGAGGCGCCCGGCTTCGACGACTCGGGCTGGAAGGAGGTGACGCTGCCCCGCGCTTGGAACGAGGACGACGCCTTCCGCAAGGACATCAAAGACCTCTCGACGGGGATAGCCTGGTACCGCAAGCGCTTTCGCCTCCCGGCCGGCGCCGCGGGCAGGAAGGTCTTCGTCGAGTTCGAGGGCGTCCGGCAGGCGGGCGAGTTCTACCTCAACGGCAAGCGGCTCGGCCTTCACGAGAACGGCATCACGGCCTTCGGCTTCGACGTGACCGACCTGCTCGTCCCAGGCGAGAACGTGCTGGCTGCGCGGACAGATAATGCGTGGGACTACAAGGAGCGCGCGACGGGCTCGGCCTTCCAGTGGAACGACAAGAACTTCAACGCCAACTACGGCGGCATCAACAAGAACGTCTTCCTCCACGTCGCGGACAGGCTGCACCAGACGCTGCCGCTCTACACGAACCTCGGCACCACGGGCGTCTACGTCTACGCCAGAGAGTTCGACGTGCCCGGCCGCGGCGCGACCGTCACCGCCGAGGCGCAGGTCAAAAACGACCACGCGGCGGCGAAGACTCTCAGTTACGAGGTCGTCGTCGAGGACGCTGCGGGGCGCGTCGTCAGGAGGATGGACGGTGGCCGGCACACGCTGGCGCCCGGCGAGACGAAGACGGTAACGGCTTCGGCCAGGCTAAGCGGCCTCAACTTCTGGAGCTGGGGCTACGGCTACCTCTACGACGTCAAGACCATCCTGAAGGTTGACGGGAGGCCGGTCGATACGGTCACGACGCGGACAGGCTTCCGCAAGACGGAGTTCGGCTCGGGGCTCGTGAAGCTCAACGACCGCGTCATCCAGATGAAGGGCTACGCGCAGCGCACCACCAACGAGTGGCCCGCGCTCGGCTCGGCCGTGCCGGCGTGGCTGTCTGACTTCTCGAACCGGCTGATGGTCGAGTCGGGCGCGAACCTCGTGCGCTGGATGCACACCACGCCGTGGAAGCAGGACGTTGAATCCTGCGACCGCGTCGGGCTCTTGCAGGCGATGCCGGCCGGCGACGCGGAGAAGGACGTGGAGGGCCGCCGCTGGGAGCACCGGCTCGAAGTGATGCGTGACGCCACCATCTACAACCGCAACAACCCGAGCGTGGTGTTCTACGAGGCGGGCAACGAGAGCGTGAGCGAAGAGCACATGGCCCAGATGAAGGCCATCCGGGACAGGTACGACCCGCACGGCGGGCGCGCCGCCGGGAGCCGCGAGATGCTGGACAGTAAAGTCGCCGAGTACGGCGGCGAGATGCTCTACATCAACAAGAGCGCGCGCCTGCCCTTCTGGGCGATGGAGTACTCGCGCGACGAGGGACTCAGGAAGTACTGGGACGAGTTCTCGCCGCCCTACCACAAGGACGGCGAAGGGCCGCTCTACCGCGGCCAAGACGCGAGCGTGTACAACCGCAACCAGGACTCGCACGCGATAGAGAACGTCGTGCGCTGGTACGACTACTGGCGGGAGCGGCCGGGCACGGGCGAGCGCGTGAGCTCGGGCGGGGTGAACATCATCTTCTCGGATTCGAACACGCACTACCGCGGGGCGGAGAACTACCGGCGCAGCGGCGAGGTGGACGCGGTGCGTCTGCCGAAGGACGGCTTCTTCGCCCACCAGGTGATGTGGGACGGGTGGGTGGACGTGGAGCGGCCGCGGGCGCACATCGTCGGCCACTGGAACTACGCGAAGGGGACGAAGAAGAACGTCTACGTCATCTCCTCCGCCGACAAAGTGGAACTGTTCGTCAACAGGAAGTCGCTCGGCATGGGCGAGCAGTCGAACAGATTCCTCTATACCTTTAAGAACGTCGAGTGGCAGCCCGGCACCGTGAGGGCCGTGGGCTACGACGATGAGGGGCGGAGGGTCACAGAAGTCTCGAAGAAGACCGCCGGCAGCCCCGCCGCCGTGCGGCTCACCGCCCGCACCGGCCCGCGCGGCCTTCGCGCCGACGGCTCGGACGTGGCGCTCGTGGACGTGGAGGTCGTGGATGCGGAGGGCAATCGCTGCCCGACGGCGCTGAACCTGATTAACTTCAGGATGACGGGGCCTGCGGAGTGGCGCGGCGGCATCGCGCAAGGGCCGGACAACTACATCATCTCGAAGAGTCTGCCCGTTGAGAACGGCGTCAACCGCGTCATCGTCCGCTCGACGACGAAGGCCGGGCGGGTCGTCCTCTCGGCATCGGCCGAAGGGCTCAAGCCCGCTTCGGTCGAGATGGTCTCGCGCCCCTTGACGGAGACGGGCGGCCTGTCGCGGGAGATGCCCGGTGAGGGACTACCCTCCTACCTCGGGCGCGGCCCGACGCCGGCGGGGCCTTCGTTCACAGTGACTCGCAGGCCCGTGAAGGTTATGGGCGCGGAGGCGGGGGCGAACGCCGAGAAGGCCGGGGCGAGCTTTGACGATAACGAGATGACGGAGTGGGCGAGCGACGGCAAACTCCCGAACGGCTGGGTCAGGTACGACTTCGGACGGGAGGCGACCGTGAGCGAGGTGGTGTTGAAGCTGCGGGGCTGGCGGACGCTCTCCTACCCCGTCCGCGTCCTCGTAGACGACCGCGTGGTCTTCGAGGGGAACACGCCGCGCAGCCTCGGCTACGTGCGCTTCGCCTTCCCGCCCGTCGTGGGGCGCAGCCTCAAGGTGGAGTTGATGGGCAGGCCCGGCAACCGCGACGCCTTCGGCCAGATCGTCGAGATACCCGGCACGCCTGACCCGAACTCGGCCGCGGGCGGCGCCGACGCCAGAGGCACGCTCGCCATCATCGAGATAGAGGTCTATGAGTCGGCCGCTGGCGGCGGGACGAGGTGAGAAGCGTAGTACTCAAAAACTTCTCGCCCGTCTGCCTGTTCAACTTCCGACCCTTCAACGAAAGGTGCTTACGATGACACACTCCAATGCGCGTAAGTTCGTACTCGCTTTAGCGGCGGGAATGACGCTGTTCATGTGGGGTATGGCAACGCCCAGGCGGGCGGCGACGTGGTATGTTGCGCCGGACGGCAACGACAACAATCCCGGCACGCTGTCATCGCCGTTTGCCAGCATCACGCGCGCGCAGGCGGCCGCGAGTGCGGGGGATACCGTGTACATCCGCGGAGGCACCTACACCTCGTTTTCGGTGGCCTTCTCTGACTCATCCTATGATTACTACCATTACATCAATAAGAGCGGCATCTCCTACCTCGCCTATCCGGGTGATCCGCGGCCGGTTTTGGATTTCTCGAACGTAAATCCGGGCGCCAGGCGGACCTGTGCCTTTGCCGTGGTCGGAGGCAGCAATACCTTTGAGGGATTCGACGTCACCGGTATCCGGGCCGGGAACCACCCTCAGGTGGATTCGTGGCGGATCAGCGGCAGCGGCAACACCCTGCGATGGATCGTCAACCGCGACTCCCAGGCTTACGGCGTTTACATTCGCGGCAGCGCTTCCAACACCCTGGTGGAGAACTGCGACTCGTACAACCTCATCGGCGTGCAAAACATATCGGCCGGCAACACCGACGGCTTCGGGTGTCATTCGAGCGGCTCCGGCAACGTCTTCCGCGGCTGCCGGGCCTGGGCCTGTAGCGACGACGGCTACGACGCCATTAACAACTCCGGTGGGCCTATCACCTTCGATCATTGCTGGGCCTACGACAACGGGCGCCTCGACGGTAACAAGATTGGATTCAAGATTGGGGGTTACGGGTGCAGCGGCGACGCCTACCCGAATCCGCCGCCGGTCCATAACGTCAGGTTCTGCCTGGCAGCCCGCAACGGTTCTCACGAGTTTTATGCCAACCATCACCCGGGGCAGTGTGCCAACTGGTATAGCAACACCGCGTACGACCTTTCGGGGAGCGGATTCAACATGCTCGAGGGCAATAACAATGGCGACCAGTGCTCCGTCGCCGGCTGGCGAGAGGTCATGCACAACAACCTCACGTACATCGCGGGCATCAGCAATCTCGATCTGAATCAGAGCGTGGTTAACAACAACTCTTGGACGCTGCCGGTGACGGTCACCGACGCCGACTTCGTGAGCCTCGACGCGTCCCAGATGACTCTCCCGCGCAAAGCAGACGGCAGCCTGCCCGACATCACGTTCATGCGGCCCGCCGGCGGCAGCGACCTCGTTGACCAGGGCGTTAATCTCGGCTTCTCTTTTAATGGCGCCGCCCCGGACTTGGGGTGCTTCGAAAGCGACGGAGGGGCGCCGCCCCCTCCGTCTGCGCCGACCGGGCTGGCAGCCACGGCCGTTTCATCCAGTCAGATTGATCTCTTATGGATCGCGGGCAGCGGCGCGGCGAGCTACAACGTCAAACGCGCGACCGCCAGCGGCGGGCCTTACACAACGATTGCTACGGGCGTCACCGCGACGGGCTACAGCGACGCCGGTCTTGCCGCCGGCACGACTTATTACTACGTCGTGTCAGCCGTCAACGGCGGAGGCGAAAGTGCCGACAGCGCCGAAGCCAGCTCGACCACGCTTGCGGCACAACCTCCAGCCGCGCCGAGCGATGTGGCCGCAACCTCACCCGGCAAAAAGAAGATCACCATCACCTGGACAGACAACTCGACGGGTGAGACTGGATTCAAGATCGAGCGTTCGAGCAACGGGGTGAGCTTCACCCAAATCGCCGCCGTGGCAGTGAACACGATTAGCTACACAAATACAGGCCTTACCAGCGGCGCGACCTATTACTACCGCGTGCGCGCCTACAACGCGAATGGCGACTCCGCCTATTCCAACACGGCCAGCGCTACGGCGAGATGAACGAGTGAAGCCGGGAGAGGAGAATCCTCTCCCGGCTTCACTCGTAAAATGAAGTGGTCAGTGCCGACATTGGTTAGAATTCACTTTCAGATGAACGCCTTGTCTGTTGCCTCAACCAGGGACTTGAGGAAGCGAATAGACCTCTCTAAGTCCTCGCGCTTGACATGTGAGGCTGTGGGGGCGCGCCGCCACAATCACTTTCGACCTGTGGACTACGTCTCCTCGTAGGGAAATTAGCTCGTCAAGCGGTTCCTTTATTGAAACCAAAGCGTTTAGGGTATCTAGGGAGTGGCAAAATAAAATCCGTCCTTCTCGACCATCCTATACCCTGCTGGCTGTTGATTCATGAGACGTAACTCCTCGCCTTTCAAGTGGCGCCATTATGCGCCCGACATCATCCTGCTCTGCGTCCGGTGGTATTGCCGCTACTCTCTCGGCTACAGGAATCTCGAGGAGATGATGCGCGAGCGAGGGCTGGCTGTCGACCACGTCACCGTCTTTAGGTGGGTCCAGCGTTACGCGCCGGAGATCAATAGGCGGATGCGCAAGCACCTGAAAATGAGCGGGACCTCTTACCGCCTCGACGAGACGTACGTAAAAGTAGGTCGTGATGCGGAAAGGTCAGGTGAAGAGGTTAGATGGTAGAGATTCGATAGGGCAGGCGAAGTTCGTCGAGAGCCTGTTTGGGGTAGCGGCATAGCCTAGGGGCAACTCACAACCTTCCTCATCTCCAATCAATTTTCGCAACGCAACCCTCCTGCCTGAAAGTAATTCCTTCGACACTAACTCCCGCCACACCTCAACCCCGCGTCAGGTGATGAGCGCCTGGGCGAACAGTTCAACGTAGAGGCTGAGGCCGGGGTCGGCCGTTACGTCCACGCCGCTCGGGTTGGCATGCTTTGCGGGGGCCGGAGTGACAGCGTCATCGGACAGTTGCCACAGCGGCTCGATCTTGCCGAGACCACCGACGGCGAGCGTCTCTTTGACCACGTGGAAGGCTTCGACGCAGTCGAAGAGGCGCACGTAGCTCGGATGCGGCATGCCGGCGTCGAGCGGCGCGAGGCCAAGCCGGTTAGCCATGACGCGGCGGCGGAAGTCTGCAACCGACGGGCAGACGCCGTTCTCTAAGAGCGTGTCGGTGAAGACGAGGTCACTGCTGCCGTCGAATCGCAGGCCGCGCTGGCGGAAGGTGCTGGAGCCGACGAGCGCCCACTGGTCGTCAACGACGACCACCGTGGACTCAAGGCGGCTGGGGCGGCCCGGGAAGCCGACCGGGTGGAAAAGCGCGGAGCGCTCCGCGGGCAACCCGGCGAAGCGCTCCTGCCGGTCTTTAATCTCGTAGTTCGCCATGACCTGGACCTGAAACTTCCGCGGGAAGTCAGTGTCGCGGGGCGTGCAGACGACGACGTGCAGGCTCGGCGTCTGCGAGAGGCGGTTGACCAGGGCTGTGATCAGGTCATCCTGAAGCAGCACCCCGTCCGTGTCCACGCTGGTCGAGCAGAAACCGGGGCTTTCGATGTAGATGAAGCGGCGCGCGCGCGATGGCGGCGGCGAGCGCCCACTCCGTGTCGCGGCGGCCGTAGACGGACGTGATCAGCTCGCGCTCCAGTTCGTCCCGGGCGCGATCCTTGCGCGGGTCGGGCGGCGGCGTGGTGGTCGGCAGCCCGTTGATGACCTGAAGGACCCCGTCGTTGTTGACAGGGTCGGAGAGGAGGTCGGGCATCACCTGGTCAACCTGGACGGTGATGGGGTTGCCCGTCACCGGGTCGATGAGGGGGTTGCCGGTCTCGGGGTCGGTGAAGACCACGGTCTTACCTTGCAGTGTCGTCACGACCCAGTTGATGAGGGAGTCGAGCGTGTAGGGCGGGGGCGGGTTCTGAAGGAAGTTCGCGAAGGCCCCCATGTCGTTCCTGAGGAAGAAGAATGAGGGCGTCGAGGCGAGCGGCGGGGCCGACTGGAGGAGCGCGCCGGCGAAAGTGCCGTTGGCGGGCGGGGGCGCGGCCGGCGCGTCCCAGAGCGGGTTGACGAGGTTCATGAGGCGTTCGGGGATAATCCTTGAGCGGCGCAGCGCCATGCGCGCCACGTCGTAGGCGAGCAGGCCGCCGGCCGTGGCGACTCCGGCCACCTGCGTCTCGCGCCCGCCGAGTCCGCCCGGCGCGCCGCGGCGCGCGTCGGCCGAATGCGTCTCGGGCTCCAGCCGCCCGCCGGCGACCGCCGCGCTCCAAGGCCCCGGCCCCGGCCCGGTGTAGCCCGCGACGAGCAGGTCGCGGTGCGCCATCGTCGGGATGCGCGTCGCCTCGCGCGGGTTCGGTTCGGCCAGCCCGCCGAGTGAGTTCATGAAGAAGGCGACGGGGCCGCCGACCGGCGGGGGGTCGAGGCCGAGGATTTCAGACTGGCACGTGCCGCAATCGACGGGGCCACCGCCCGGCGGGTTCGGCCCGAAGTTGTTGACGTTGGGAGTCGGCGCGGGCGCGGGGATGGTCGCCTGCGTGACCGGCACGGCGACGTTGCCGTAGATGCGCGCGTCGGTCGGGCTGACGACACACATGTCGAAATGCAGGACGGCGTTGGACGGTATCGGCCCGAGGTTCGTGCCGTCTTCGTGTATCCGCGAGAAGGGGTCGCGTAAAAGGAAGAGGGCGGTCGTCGCGCCGACGGGGACGGCCGCGCCCGCGCCGTCGCCGCGTTCCTCGCGCGCGTCGGCGACGAACTTCCGCGGGTAGACCCGGACGGCGACGCCACCCGCCGCCGCGCCGCCGCCGGGCTGGGGGATGACCACGTTACCGATGGTCAGCATCACGTCCACGGTCGGGTTGCCGTTGCCGTCCGCGACGACGTTCGCCGTGAAGGTGAGGACGTTGTCCAGGTTTCGGGGCAAGGCGACGGCGGGCGGGGCCGCGCCGAGCGGGAAGGTCGGCCACTGCGAGGCCGGGCCGGCGACCGCGGGCACGACGAAATCGTCCCTGATCGTCTGCGCCACACACTGCGACTGGGCGGCGGCCCCCGCCAGCGCGCTCTCGGCGGCGGCGAGGAGGTCGTTACCGTTGTCGAGCAGCGCGAGCTGCTCGTTGACGCGGACGACGGGTCGCTGCTCAAGCGAAGGCGCGCCGGGCGGCGCGGCGAAGTTGGGGGGCGGCGTGCCGAGCAGGAACTGGTCAACGTTCAGCACGCGGATGGTGAAGAAGTCGCGGTAGATGACCGGCATGACCACGGGGCTGGGCGGGAACGGTGGCGTGGGCGGCGGCATGAGCGCGGGCGGCGTCGTGTTGAAGGGCGCGACGGGGCCCGGGGGCGCGTAGGTCAAGGCGGGCGGCGCGAAGGCGGCCCCGAGTCGCCCGCCGTTGGGCGAGCCGACGAGCCGCCCTGCGAGGGTGCCGCCGGGCGGCGGCGGCGTGACGTTGATGACGCCGCCGAGACCGCCCGCGAGGTTGAAGAGTCCGTTGTTGGCGTCGAACGCGTTCAGCCCCCCGAGGCCGACGCCGTTGAGAGGCTGGCCCGCCTCGTCGCAGAGGCGGATGCGGACGTCAGGCTGCGGGCCGGCGTTGGCCTGCGTCAGCACGCCCGCGACGGCGAGGATGCCGGGCATCAACACCGGCCCGAGCATCAGCTCGGGCAGCCATTGGAGTGTCGGGTGGAAGGACATCAGGACGGAGAAGGCGTAGAGCATCGCCACGGGGTCAATCGGCATCCCGTCCGCGTCGTAGACGCGCATCGCCCCGAAGTTGCCGATCTCTTCGCCGGGGTTGACGTTGTCGTAGTTCGTACCGGCGAAAGCGTTGTCCGGCTCGACGTAGAAGAAATGGCGCGGGACGGGGCGCGCGGGGACGCGCGGGGGCGGGGGCGCGGGCGGCGCGCCCGGGAGCGGCGGCGGCGGGCCTTCGAGCAGCACGCTGTAGAGCCTTTGGAGCCGCGCGTAGAGTTGTGGGAAGACCGTGATGAGCAGCCCCGTCTCGTTCTCCAACTGGCCGTCGGCGCGCACGAGCGGGAAGCCGATGTCTGCCGAGGAGTTGATCTTGCGGGTCGAGCCCGCGAGCAGCGCCACCCACGGCGCGGGGGCGGTCTGGTTATTCGTCAGACCTTGCAGCGTCAGCGGCAACCCCTGCACCTGCGGCAGGCCCGGCGTCGGCGTCGTGACCCGCTCGGCGTACTGGCAGACCACGTTGGGCGGCGCGAGGTGCCAGGCGATGCGCGGCATGCCGATGCCGAAGGCTTCTAGGCTCAGCTTGCTCAGCACGTTCATGAGGATGGTCATGGCGGTTTCTCCTCTGCCCCTTCACGGACGAAGCTCACATGTCGGCGGGCGGCGGGTTCAGCTTTTGCGGGAGCGACGCTTCCGCCGTTCGCCCGAGCGGGTCGGTGACGCGCAGGATGTACATGACGCCGACGTTCGGCGGCGTCACGGTCACGGTGGTCTCGTTCCCCTCGGCGTCGATCTGTGTCTTCGTCGTGGTCTCCTTCGTCGTCGGGATGGTCAGGACGCGGACGACGTACTCATTCATCCCCGTCTGCGCGTCGTGGACTGTCTGCACGGCGATGTTCGGGAAAAAACCACTCAGGATGACTTGATACTTCGTCGGGTTCGGCTCCACCAGCAACCCGCCGGGTAAGCGCACGGCCACAAGGTCGCGCCTGATGATGCCGCGCTCGTCCGTGCGGGTCTTGAAGAGTTCAAACTTCGACCAGCCATAAGGAGTCTCGACGAAGGGGACGTTCGTCTTGAAAGGGATGTGGTTGTGCGCGTTTTGGTCGTCGACGTGAATATTCTCCAGGTCGTCGCCCGCTTCTATCGACAGCGCCGGCGGGGCGGGCAGGAGTTCGATACTCTGCGCCTGCGACGGCGGCGACTCGCCGCGGTACTTGCCGTAGGGCGGGAGGTGTTCGCCGACGGCCTGCACGCGGTAGTAGTAGGGGAACCAGCTCGGCTGTACGGGGTCGAGCAGCCACTTGCCCGGCTCGGGCTCGCCGCCGTTGAGCGGCGGCACCGTCACGTCCTGCCAGTCGGGGTCGTCGTCCGCGTACTTCGGCTCGCCCATGAGCCCCACGTCGCGCGCCAGCGTCTCCTTCTGCACGCGGAAGACGCGGAAGCCGGCGGCCGCCGGCCCCTTGCTCGGGAGGGCGATCACCCCTACACCCTCCATCCCCGGCTCCGGGTTCTTCCTGAGCAGCAGGCGCGGCGGGCCCGGCTCGATGCGGCGCGGCACGGCCACCGCGAAGCTGCCCTTCGAGCGCCCCGAATTCACGTTGTTCTTGCTGACGGCCGAGACGCGGAAGAGGTAGAGGATGTCGGCCGTGGCGGGCAGGATGACCTCGAACCTGGGCTCCGTGATGGGCCGGCGCGTGTCGATGCGGGCGAAGTTCCAGAAGTCTTCCGCCGTCTCTTCGATCTTCCCTTTCAGGGTGTCGGCGCGGAACCAAATCTCTTTGGCCTGCTCGGCCTCCACGTCAACTCCGGCCAGCTCGGGTATCTTGCTCTTGTACTCTACCGCCCTGTTCCAGAGGGCGGTCTCAGTCGCCTCCCAGACCATGTACTCGGCGGCCTTGGGGGCGGCGTTCCAGGTGAGCAGGGCGCGCGCGCGGTTGGTCGCGTCGGGCAGCGCCGTCCAGATCACGTCCGGCGCGTAGATCGAGATCACGGGCGGGCCGGGGTCGAGGACGTACGCGACGCGCGGGCCCACGGGGTCGCTGGCGACGGCGGGCCTGCGCGCTTCGAAGCCGCGCGCGTAGACGGCGAAGCCGACCTCGTCGGTGCCCGTGAAATCACAGACGAAATTTTCGAGCGTGAGGCGGTAGCCGCGCACGTCGTTGTTCGGGTCGCCGGGGGCAGGCGCGCTGACGAGTTCGAGCTGCGGGATGGCCGGCGGGTAGACGGGCGGCGGGTCCGGCGGCGGAGGGTTGACCGGCGGGTTAAGGGTCGGCGGGTCGAGGCGGAGCGGGAGGTTGTTAGGCGGCGCCGCGGGGTTGTTCGGGAATTTGACGACCAGCTTCGAGGCGTTAAAGCCGGGGCTGACAGGGAAGCCCGCGGCGGGCGCGGCCCCCGGGTCGGACACGCCGTCCACGGGGAAGAACTTGCCGGTGAACTCGATGCGGTCGGGCGAGCGATCCGTCCAGTCCCAACCGAACTCGATGACGAGGCGGCCCGGCACCTCGGGGCCGGTCGAGCCCCCGTAGGGCCAGAACTTCACGCTGTTGATGCCCGGCTGCGCCACCTTCGGCGCTTTCGCGATGTAGTCGTATTTCGTCCAGCCGGCCCAGCGCCCGAACACGTCCACGCCGATGACGAGGTAGTTGTTGACGGCGTTGCCGTTGAAGGGCACTTCGGCGAGCGAGTCGAAGTAGTCGGACTTCGCGCCGGGCGGTATCTGGCCCTCGACGGGGGCGGGGCGGTTCGGCACGTAGGGCTGGTAGCCGCCGGCTTGCCCGCGCGGGGGGTTGAGCATCTGCGTGCTGACCTCGCCTGCGCGCTTGACGGCGACGCCGTAAGCCTCCGGGTACGGCGAGACGAGCCACCGAAGTCGCACCGTCTCGCGGCTCTCCTGATCCACGCCGGGCGGGCGGCCCTTGGCGATTGAAGCGGCGGTGAGAGACTGCGCCGCCACGGGTTCGCTTGAAGGCGTGGCGATGGCCGCCAGCTCCATCTTAATGCCGAGCAGGAGGGTGAACGGCCCCGTCACCATGTAGTCCCAGTGCAGGCTGGGCACGCCCGGCGGGTCGTTGAAGACGGTCTGCGCGACGGCGCTCGCCATCCCCACCCCCACGTCCGGCTGCAAGCGCGCGGCACGCGGCGGCTCCGCCTCGCCGGGCGGCTTGAAGTCCGTGGTGGGCCTGGGGATGTTGCGGACGGGCTGTCTCCCCGGCTCGACGGACGGGAAATCTATCGTGCCGTAGCCGAGGCCCGTCGCCGCGTAGCTGTCGCTGGAAACGTTCGCCATCGTCACGCGGACGACGGGTATCTCGAAGGTCGCTTTGTTCTCGGGGTCTGACTGGTCGGCCGGCTGCCCCTGCTGCTGGAGGCCGGAGACATCTTTCTTGTAGCGGAATTTATTCTGGAATTTGGAGGAGACCGTGTCGTCGGTGTTGGAGAGGCAGGCGGTGATGGCGTCGAGGATGGCGTCGCCGGGGGCGGAGCTGCCCCCCTGCCGCAGCAGGTTGAGGTACAAGACCGGGTGGGGGGCGGGCCAGGCGGGCGTCGGGATGCCCGCGAAGGGGATGGCCGGCAGCGGGAGCTGAAGCAGGCGCGCGATGCCGAGGCGCATGAGGGCGGCCTGATCGCCCGTCTTGTTCGGCACGACGTAGCCTTGCGGCATCTGGGTGTAGTGCGCCGGCGCGATGTCGCCGGGCCTGTAGGGGAGGCCGACCACCTGCGTCAGCTTCCAGTCGGGGAGGTTGGCGTAGGTGTCCTGCGAGATGCCGCGCACGAGGTTGAGCGTGCCCGCGCCGTCGAAGTGTAGGTCGGCGATGCCGGTCGTGCGGAAGCGCCCCCAGCCCGAGACCGACAGCTTGACCTGCTGCTGGGGGATGAAGTGGCCGTAGCTGTCGCGCGCGGACGGTGAGGCTCTCGTTCGGCTTCAGGCTGACGTTGAAGATCACTTGGAACATCTGCCGCTTGTTCCACCCGACGAGCCGAGAGCCGTTGATGACGAGGGGGTTGTTGTGCAGCACTTCGCCGTGCTTGACGATGTCCTGGTTGTTGCGCGGGCGGCGGTAGACGTTGAAGGGCTGGCGGCAGAAGCCGTAGTACGGGTGCGAGAACCAGCGCAGCGCGACCGGCGCGTTCTCCGGCCCGCCGGCCTGCTGGCCGGGGAAGTATTGGTCGAGGGCTTTCTGCGTTAGCCCCGGGTGCGCCCCGGTTAGTTGGCAGGAGCGGAGCACGAGGACTCTCGACAGGACGGTTCTGGGCATCGGCTTATTCCTCCCACGGGGCTTGCGGCGTCAGGACGACCTTGACGAAGTCGGCCGCCTTCTCCTCCAGCTCGAAGACCTCGCTGGCCTTCTGCCTGAGGACGAGCGTGACCTCGGCGGGGGCGTCGGTGGGCAGCTTGTCCGGGTCGAGGTAGACGAGCGTGCGTGCGCCGCCGGCCGAGTAGACCCAGCGTTCGACGCTCGCGCCGCCCGCCTTCTCGCCGACCACCAGCGACGGCTTCGACTCGACCGTCACGCGCATGAAGTTCGGGTCGGGCGACTTCTGGACGGGTGTCAGGTCGGCCTCGTCGCGCCAGCGCCAGTGCGGCTCGACGGTGTCGATCAGGATGGCCCGCTGCCGGGACGGCTGGCCCTCGCCCGCCGCCGTCCAGTAGATGACGACGCGGTTCTCGGTCGGCGCGGGCAGCGTCTGCTCGCCCGCGTCGAGGAGCGCCTGCTGGATTTGGTCGTCGGCGGCCGTCCCTTCGGGCAGGAGCGCGAGTTGGCCGCTCAGCCGCCGGTGGAGAATCTTGGCGGTCAGCACTTCGCCCGCGAACTGCCCCATGCTCTCGTAGCGCGAAGTCTTGAAGGGGCGGCGGAAGAATGGGACCCGGCCTTTGACGGGGAGTGCGTTGCCGTCCTTGTCGAGGAACGGCATCAGCTCCATCTCCTTGTCGGGGTCGAGCTTGGCCGGTTCGATGTCGAAGGTGTAGTTCATGAGCGGCGCGAGGAGGGCTTTGACGACGGAAGTGTCCGTCTTCGTCTTCTGGCCCGAGCCGTTGACGCAGGGCAACACTTCGACGACCTCGCTCAGCACCTCGTAGTAGGGCGAGTTGAAGTCGCTCTCCTTGACATCGAGGTAGCCGTCGAGGTCGAAGGCGACCACCTGGTCGGGGGGGTTGAAGAACGGCGCCTTGGGCGGCTCGGGCAGCACCGGCGCGCCGTCGGCCCCGCGGATGCTGAACGTCAGCTTGACGTTGTGGGCCGCGAAGAGCGGGACGGCCGACTGGTCGTTGAAGACGACTTTGATCGGCTCCTTGTAGAAGTGGTACTGCTCGCCCGTATGCGGCGTCGTGCCGAGCACCCACGGGTCGAGGCGGTTCGGCGCGCGCTTGTCGGTGCGGAAGTAGAAGTTCTGCGGCAGCGGCTTCGGGTTCGACTCCGCCTCCACCGTCTGCTGGTTGAAATGTCCCTTGTCGTCCTTGCCCTTGACCTGGACGTAAGAGTCGTAGGCGACTTCGATGCGGTACTGCCGGTCGGGTTTGAGCAGGGGCGCGGGCTTGCCGCTCGGTTCGAGGAAGTCGAGGATGGTTTCGCTCTCCTGCTTCTTGACCGTGGTCTCGTACTCGTAGCGCGCCTTCTCGGCGAGCGAGCAGACCTCGACCGCGCCGACGAGGAGGCTGAGTTCAAGGTTGAAAAGTTCCGGCACGACGTAGATTTGGAGGGCGACGCAGCCCTCTCTGGGTGTGACGTTAAAGAGCAGCTTCTTCAGCGCCGCGAATTTCCCGCCGCCGAGGAAGGTCGAAACCTCCTGCACGCTCGCCTTCCAGGGCGAGGCGGCGTCCGTCCACGTCTTGGGGAAGTCGGCGGGTTGTTTGATCTCCTTGTGCGGCAGGCTCAGCAGCGGCTCGTCCGAGATGACCTGCCCGTCCTTCCTGAGCTGGCGGAGGCGACACACCCCGACCTCGACGAACCGCGGCTCAAGCGCGAGGAAGAGTTTCACGGCGGAGGCCGCGCCCGTCTTCAGGGTGATCCACTGACTCTTCTTGATCTTATTCTGCGCGTCGACGTAGGCCGGCGGCTTGTTGACGGGCGGGCCCTGGTAGGCGCCCCGCCAGAGCTTCGGCAGGTGAAGCGCGCGGAGGCACTTCACCAACTCGATCTGCTTGGGGCTGCCGCCCGCCGGCGGGGTGCCGAGGACGCGCGCCGGGATAAGGTATGGGTCGCCGTACAGCTCGGCCAACTGGCTGGCGGCGACCTCCAGCTCGTTGAGGGTTGGCTCTTCGACGTAAAGCTGTGTGGGCGGCGGGACATCGCGCGTCGTGCCGGGCGGGTCGGGGTAGGGCGCGCCCGTGAGCGTCCAGCCCTTGCCCGAGCCCCCGAGCGGCACGTCGCAGAACGTCCAGAGCACGCAGGCGGGCGGCGCGGCCGGTTCGCAGATACCTTCCCACTGCTCGGTGACGATGGTCTTCAGCTCGGTGGAGCGTTCGAGGGCGAAGGCCGCGGTGACGGGCGTGCGGCTGCCGAGCGCCAGGTCGAGGTTCGTCTTCTGCCCGTTTGCCGCCTCCACCGGCTCCCTGCGCCAGACCGCGGGCGGCAGGTCGGCCCCGAAGTCGGCCTCCGCCTCGCCGCTATCGGGGACGAGCTCGAACAGCTTGATGCTCTTTAGCGTGTAGCGGCTGCGCACGTCGCCGCCGACTTCGCTCCAGCCGTTCACGTCCACGTAGCCGGGCGCGAGCTTGAGCGACTCGGTGTAGGAGGCGGTGGCGGGCGTCACCTGCGGCGGGGCGATCAACTGTAGGACGGGGACGGCGTCAATCGGCACGACGGGCAGGTCGCCGCCGGAGGTGGTCGCGGCGTCGCCGAGGCTCGCGTCGATCGGGCGGTCGCCGCCCTGCCCCGACGCGATGACCGGGGCGAAGCTCTGTATCCAGCAGTTGGTGACGAGGGCGGGCGCCGCCGGAGTAATCGCCCCCTGCGAGCCGAAGGAGACATCGACGCAGCCCTCGATCTCGAAGAAGAAGAAGTCAACGCTGCCGCACAGTTCGCCCTTGAAGTAGACGGGCGGGGCCGAGACCATGAGCGACGCGTGCACCTCGATGCCGATGATGAAGAGCCGCAGCTCGCCGCCGATGGTCAGGTTGCCGACGAAGGCGAAGGGCGAGAGCGAGAAGCCGACGTCGGCCTTGGCGTAGATCTTCGCGTAGAGGCCGATGCTCTCCGACCCCCAGATCATCGGCGCGTAGATGCCCGCGGCGATGGCGACGCCGCCGAGCGTGCCCGCGGGCGAGGGTATGTCCTCGGCGTCGAGCATGAAGTAGCCCGTGCCCTTCACTATGCCGAGGATGTTCATCGAGGCCGGGCCTTCGATCGTGCCGATGTAGAGATGCCAGACGGCCGTGCTCTTGAAGTCGAAGAAAAGCTCGATGGGGATTCTGACCTGGAGGAGGTCGCCGCCTTCTTCGCCCGGCTCCTCCTTCTGGTACTTGAAGTTGATGATGACGCCGATGGTGATGCGCTTGAGGTTGAAGTCGATGTCGAGCACGCCGAGCAGGCCCACATCCACGTCCTCGTCGCCGAGGCCGGGGAGGTTGGTGATGACCTGCATCTTGACGAAGACGAGGACGCGTGGGCCGGGCAGTTCGAGCAGGAGCATGCCGCGCAGGTTGGCGAGGAAGCCCCCTTCGAGCGTGCCGAGCACGACGCCGAGGCCGAAGCTCCAGTGATCCAGCTTCGGCTCCCACAAGACCTCCGATTGGTCGTTCGTCAGCCGGGCCGGCTCGCCCTCCGCCTTCTTCAGCCAGGCCAGCGCCGGGCCGACGCTGTCCTGCGGCGTGGGCTCGCCCTCCATCCGCCGGTAGTGCATGGCGAAGAGGGCGCTGAAGCCGTAGATGCCGAGGCCGGACGCGCCGAGGACAATGGGCGTCGGGAACTCGACCGTCAGGCCGAAGTAGACGCCCGTCTCCATCCGCCCGGTCGCCACGTCCTCGATCTTCTGGACGGCCAGCGAGGCGGCGACGCGAATCTTGAGCGGCACGATGGTGATGTCGATCGTGCCCATGAAGCCGCTGTCGGTGACGTTGACGTAGCCGCTGCCGACGATGGTCTTCTCAAGGTTGACGTGGACGCCGCTCGGCAGAATCATCGGCGTGTCGGGCGGGTCGAGCGGCCACTTGACCTTGAAGGTGTCAACCGTCACCAGCCCGAGGTCAACCTTGAGGCCGAGGTCGAGTTCGAGCGTGAAGGGGTTGAAGCGCGCGATGCGCACGCCGAGGACGCGGAAGAGGTCGCCGAGCAGACCCGTCACGCCGAAGAGCGCCGGGTCGCTCAGGTCCAACTCGTAGCCCTTGCTCGGGTCGAAGATGGGCTGGTACTGGATCTCGTCGTTCGGCCCCGTGTCGAAGTGGAGGTTGAAGCCGACGGCCCGGTAGCGGACGCGCAGGGGCCGGGTCGAGTGGATGTTCAGCGGGTCGATGTGTATCTCGAACTCGACGCCGTAGTCGAAGATGACGGCGGCGTCGGTGAAGAGCACGTTGCCGGCCGCGGGGACGTGCTGGCGGAAGCGCAGCTCGCCGCCGTAGAGTACGAGCCTCGTCGTCTGGAAGTAGTCGAGACTGTCGGCGGCGATGGGGAAGGCCCACGTCACGGCCATCAGGGCCCAGTCGGCGGGGTTCGGCGAGAGGGTCTCGGGGATGCTCTCACCCATGATGGGCATGAAGGTCAGCATCGCGCCGAGGATGTTCTTGGGCGTCTCGTAGACGATGACCGGCTTCCAGAGGCCGTTCGTGTCGCCTTCGCCCGAGCCGAGCCGGAGCGTTTCGGTGATGTACTTGCTCGCGGTGTCGTAGGTGACGGTGATGGCGAATTCGATCACGCCGTCGGCGGACGGGGCAATCATTTTCTGGTCCGCCGGCGGCAGCGCGGCGTTGCCGCCGGGCGAATTCTGGAGGGCGTTGCGCAGGCCCTTTTCGGTCTGGGTCTCAAAATCCAGCGTGCCCGAGACTTCGGCGAGCACGACGAGGTTGCGCTCGACGCGCACGCGAAGGCCGAGGCGCTGGAAGACGGGCGGCGGCTCGTTGAGCGGGGGCGGCGGCGCGGGCGGCTTCGGCGGGTCGGGCGGCTTCAGCTCCGTACTCGGGCCGCGCGTGACCCTGCCCGTGACGACGACCTCGGCGTGCCCACCAAGCGCCGCGCTGATCGTCACCACGCGGTCGTCCTTGTCGCCGTGGCGCAGCGGCGCGCCCGGCGACTGCTGCTTCGCCGGCGGGTAGGGCGTCGGGAAGTCCGCGTGCGTCGGCACGTCGCCGTGCAGGGCCTTGTTGAGCCGCGCGTAGCTGTGCCCGCGCGGCGCGCCGAGGTTGTCAAGCTCGTCGTCCTTCTCCTGGGGCGTGGCGTTCTTGTCCTCAAGGAGTAAGGGGATGACCTCCGGCGCTTCTTTGATTACGAGCGTGACGCCCTGCGGCGGCACGTAGGAGTTGAGGACGGCCCACGTGACTTGCAGACGCCGCTTCGACAGCTCCCAGTTGTACTGGAACTTGTTGGGGTCGCTCTCGTAGCTTGAGTAGCCGTGGAGGGTGACCCTCTTCTCGTTGCCGACGACGGGGACGCGCTTGTCGAGCCATTCGCGCAAGGCGTCGGCCCCGTTCGGCTCGTAAGGGTCTGCGCCGCCGCCCGCGGTCGCCGGCATGGTGCTTTCGAGGAATCTTTCGTCCACGTCTTTGTCGGGCGTGCCCGGCGGAAAGTTGCTCACGTAGAGCGGCGTGACCGCCGCGACCTGTCCCTGCGACGGGCGCTCGTACTTGTACCAGAGGTCGAAGAACTCGACGCTCGCCGGCTCGGCCTCGAAGCGGATTTCCACCCCGACCTCGTCGTCCGCCCCCACGTCAACCGTGAAGAGCTTCCCCGCCAGCGGGAACTTGCGCAGCACGTCGCCGTTCTTATTCCTCAGCGTGACCTCGGCCTGCCGGTTCGGGGCCACGACGCGCAGCGTCTCGGTGACGCCCTGCGCCGAGGGGATGAACTCCACGTCGTAGCCGCCCGCGCCGGGCGGGTCAACCTGCTCGTCCTTCCACTCGGCCTGCGCGAGCTTCGCGACCGCGCCCGGGAGCTGCTTCGGCCTCTGGAAGAGGACGACTTCGATCTTTTCAAACCTCTGCTTCCCGAGCTTGTCCGCGACGGAGACGAGCAGCCAGAGCGGCTCGACCGGGTTCTGGAGCTTCGCCACTCTGGTGTTGGGGTTCCACAGCTCTATGCCGCCCGGCTGCTGCAAGACGCTGACGGTGAAGAGCGGCGCGCCGCCGTTGATGAGGAGATGGATGGTGCCGTCGGCCGGGAAGATGACACGGCCCGCTTTCGTCTCGGCCTCGGCCAGGGTGTTCCCCTGATAGCCCCTGAAGTAGGCGATGCTGTCCGCCCCGTCATAAAACAGGGTGTCGAAGCTGAAATCCTCGCCGAGGAAGTCCAGCGCGGCCTCGAACTAGACCTCGCCACCGAAGGAGATCAGCGCGTCGCTGACGCAGGCGTTGAAGGCGAATTCTTTGCTCTCGTCGGCGTAGAAGAATTGAAGGTTCTTCAGGTAGAGGCCCGTCCACTCCTCGTCGGTCCCGAAGTGCTTGAGGATTTCGGGCGGCGTGCTCGTTTCGCTCAGGTCGAGGATTATCTGGTCGATGCCGAAGCCGACGCGCCCGCTCTCGTGAATCGTGAGCGGCGGCTCCATGCGGACGAGTTCGCCGGCCGCCATGTCCGCCGGCGCGTCGAAGCCGCCGCTGCCCCAGGACTTCAGGCGGAAGCCGAGCGTGCCCGCCCCGGCCGACATCTGCTGGCAGACGAGCGCGACTTTGGGGAGGACGAAGCGCACCGGCTCGTTCGCTCGCCCGCTGTCGCGTACGAAGCGACTCCCCTCCACCATGGCCGGCTTCCACTCGGGCCCGAGCTGGAACTTCAGCGAGCTGAGCAACAACTCAAGGCGGAATGCCACGTCGGGGAAGTCGGTCGTCGCCGCCCGCTGCTGCGAGACGTTAGGCGACGGCGGTAGGGGCGGCGGGGGCGGCGGCGCGTTCGGAGCCGGGCCGGGGCCGAGGTTCGTGCCGAGCAGGGCCGCCATATTAGCCATCGTGTCCAGGTCGGCCTGCACCATCGCCGCCCCGGCGGGCCAGACGACGCCGAGGGCGGCCAGGGCCGCGCCCGCGCCGGGAAGCCCGCCGGTGCCGATGTTGTTGAGTTGGGCGAAGACGGCTGCGAGCGGCTGCGAGCCCCAGCGCGGGACGGTGAGGCGAAACTCCATCAAGTGATCGTCCCAACTAAAGACGGCCCCCGTCAGGGGGTCTTCGTACTAGCGCACCGGCACGAGGCTCGGGTCGAGCGACAGGCGGCCCGTGTAGACAATCGCCCAGTCGTCGGACACCGTATGCAACTCGTCGACGAACAGGATCGACAGGACGGCGTCAACCTGAGGCGGGAACACGTACCCGGCCAGGAATTGCGGGGCCAGCAATTCATAGAGGCCCATCTTTGTGAGAGCCATGACGTCACCTCCCGCGATACTCTTTAGGGTGCCCGGCCCCCGGCGTCTACACGCGGGGGCGTGATACGGTTGAAGGTAGATGAGCGACGTGGAGGACCAGGCCGTCGGGGTGCTCTAAATTATTGCGTGCGGAGTTTAGACGGTAGAGCTTAGCAAAGCGCGGTAGACACGGTGACGGCGGAAGCAGTGGCCGTCATTATCTGGTACGCGCCGATCCACGGGCGATCGCAGTTACTGACAATTAAACGAGACTTCAAATTATTGAGTGAGATTGATGCCCCTGATGCGCGTTAGCCCCTTAAGTGCGGCAGAGTGCAATTAATTCCTCCCAACATTTCAAGAACAATTGCTCCCGGTGTCTGTCCGCCGCGCTTCTGTCAACGTTCCCCGTGTTGCAAGTGCGCCGGCACTAACCCGCCCGGCCATCATCACGCCGTCCCGGGCCTGCGTAGCTTCCCCTAAGGCAGCTTGATTCAACTGTACCCTTGCGATTGCGAAACGAAGTATTACTACGAGGCGAGAAGAGGCCCTCAGACGCTTTTACTCATGCGGCCCCCGAACAGGCTCGCGACAAACTTCGCCTACCCTACTGCTCTTCTTACGCCCCTCCCCCTACTCTTTAGGCTTCGGCGGCCTACCAGGCTGTGTTGCAAGAACGGGGGTGAATCTCTCGTTAGGCGGGCACGTGGCTTCAAAGGCGGGGGCTTGAGAGGGGCGGTGTCGTGTCGGCGGTCGGGCGACTCGCGCTAGCGGCGCGACCGGCGGTTGACGCGCAGCCACAGCAGCGGCAGCGGCAGGCCGAGCAGGACGATGGGCCAGTAGGGCAACATGATCATCCGCGCCCGCACGCTGACGGGCCCGCCGACCCCGTCGCGGTCGTCGGCCGCCTGCTGCGCGTCGGCGTCCCACGCGAACCCCAGCCGACGCGCCCACGGGCGAGAGTTCGGCATGCGACCGAATGCCACGACCCGCGTACGCGCCGGGCCCGGCAGATCGACGATCAGCGACGGCGGGGAGGCGTACACTGCGCGCAGGTTGCCGCCGTAGTCGGCGGCCTGAGCGACCAGCGACAGTCTCCCGGACTGGCTCCGCGCCCACAACGCGTCCCAGTACCCGTAGCGCGGGACGTTCGACCCGTTGACGGGCATCATGGAGACGACCGTACGCCGGTCGAGGTCAACCCGCGTCAAGTCCGCCGAGTGCGCGATCCCGAGCAGATGCCAGTCGAGCGGCCGCGCGTAGCTCATCGCCCATCCGGCAGCGGCCGTGAGCGACAGCAGCAGCGAGACCGCGGCGACGAGGTTGAACAGCCACCGCTTCATGAGTTGGGGCCCCCACGCCGCATAACGCGCCAGATAACCCGCGAGCATAAGCCCTGACCTTTAGCAGGTGTGCCGGGAGCGAGTCCGGTTCATCTGGTTGTTGTGCGCGCCTTGCCACCGATATCGTCTGAAGTCTTGGCCCGCCCTTCTGAAGGTTCGGCAAGTTCTAAATGCACCGTTGTATTTTCAGTCACGCTGCCAACCGAGCCGACCCGCCAACCCCCTGCTTCCGGCAACCCTCGCTTGGATGATTCAATCGCCCCGCCGACAGTAGGCACGCCACTTCGCTTTCGCTCACTCCGCTCCTGCAACAAACCCAGAGGCGTATACAACAGCAGCATTAGGAGCCTGAGCGGGAGGAAGAAAAACATTACCGGGAGCAACGCGAGGTCGATAAGGAAAGTGAGCAACCCTTTACCCGCGAGCCGCCATGAACTGCCGACCCGACCCTCGCGGGCCGTCGTAGTAGCACTCTCGAAGAAGTGGTCGGCGTAGCGTGCGACGGAGCGGTCGAGATGCTTATTGACTCTAGCGAGTACGCTGTCCTCCCCGGTTGAGAGGGCGATAGTGACCACGTCAAGGTTGGTGCCGCAGGCGGGGCAGAACTTGTACCCGTGAGAATCATCTCTCCCGCATTTCGGACAGAACATGCGTTGGCTCCTTTGGCAGAATCAATCTACATGGGCAAGTACGATGCTGATACAGTTTGGTTCAAGGAGAATCAACCACACAGCGCATAACGCCCGGCATCACCCGCCGCCTCACAACTCTGAAGGAACTTGAAATCTGGCGTGTCGGCGGTCAGGTGCATGCCGTTGTTAGGCGGCAGGCGTACTGCGGCCGAGCCCTACTCGTAAGCGCGACTGAACCTCCTCCCGTAGCACCTCCACGCGGCGGATCCGCCATCCGGCCGCTCCGCGGACCCACTCGTAGCGCCCACGCCGGAGCACGCTCCACTCGCGGCGGAGCACGCCGAACGCGCGCACCTCAAACCTCGCCAGCCCCTCGCCCTCCTCCACCGCCGTCGTCCCGTCAGCGCCGACTTCCGGCCTCTCGCGCCGGAACTCACTGGATGCGGCGTGCACCTGCTCTAGTTGGTCGCGGACGGCGCGCCCGAGCTGCTCCCGGCCGATGGTGCGGCCGTCGAGCTGCCGGTACTAGAGCTCCGGGTGGAACGTGTCAAGGTAGGCGCCCGGGTCAGGGCGCTTCGGAATGGCCCGAGGAGTATCGACTGCGCGATACTCCTCGGGCACCGCCGGCCAAGCCGCTCGCAGACCCGCAACGCCGCCCCCACCGGCGGCACGGCTATACTTTGAGCCTACCGCGGCGTCCGGGTCTTTATAGCTGTGCGATCACGGCGTCGGCCGCCGCCACGAGCGCTGCGGCTTCGGAGGGCGGCAACCCGCCGCTGCTCTCCAACTTTCTGACCTCCGCGATGAAAGCCTCCAGTCGCTGTTTCGCGGCCGGTCTGTTCCCCTGGTTGAGAGCGGCGAGGGCCTCTTCCAGATACTTCACGAGCGAGTCGAACCCCTGCGGCCCGAGCGTCCCCGCGTCGCTTAGCGTCTCGAGGCGTCCGACGAGCAGCTGAGTCTGCCCCGACAGGCTCGTCGGATCGACGGTCATCCGCGTGAGGAAGGCGTCCCGGACTCCAAGGAGTGTCTGGCTCGGGTCGATCCTGCAAGCCGTGTCCCCGATGGCGTAGACGCTGTCGCCGACCGGCGCGAGGTCGAGGGCGATGTCGAAGCGGCGGCTGCCGAACTGGCGCGTCCAGATGACGTTGCCGTCGAAGTCGTACATCCTCACGTAGGCGTCGAGCTGGTCGTAGAAACGCCCGAACCTCGTCCGGCACTCGTTCGTGTCCGACTGGGAGCCGACCGGGAATTGCCCGGCGAACAACCCCGTCAGGTTCGAGCTGACGAACACCCCCGCGTCCGACACACGAACCCTCTTGCCCCCGGTGAACGCGGTGCCCTGTCCTCCCTCGGGCTTACCCTTGATCTTGCGCGTCCACAGCTCGTTCCCCTCGACGTCGTACTTTCGCAGCAGGCCCACGATGTGCGCCGCGGCGCCGTTGCCGCCGCGCGCGGGCTCGCCGAAGAAGCCCTCTTGCACCTGCCCCGTGATGTACACGCCCGTGGGATGCACCGAGACGGACCAGAGGGCGAAAAAGTAACCGTTGGCGTTGGGGAGCTGGCGCGCCCAGATGACGTTGCCGTCGAAGTCGTACCGGCGCAGGTGCGCCTGCGGCACGTTCACGTCACCCGTCGAATGGAGTCCCGCGACGTACACGCCGGTCGAGTCCACGTCGACGCCCCCGAGGTCTGTGGGGGAGCCGCGCACCCCGAACTGGCGAACCCAGACGGGATTGCCGGTTTCGGGAGCGAGCTTGGCGATAAAGACGTCCGTGCCGCTGCCCGTCGGCGCGCCGGGGAAGGTTCCGCTCGTATAGCCCGCCACGTACACCCCGCTGGAATGAACCGCGACCCCGCTGATCAGGTCGTCGGCCGCGGTGCCGAACTGGCGCGTCCACATGATGTCGCCCGCGGGACTGTACTTGCGGACGAAGGCGTCGCCGAAACCGGCGTTCGTCTGACCGGGGAGGGTGCCGTCCGTGGTGCCCCCGACGTAGACGCCCGTGGCGTCGGTCGCCACGGCGCCCGAGGGGCCTAACGTGTCGTCATCCGAAGGGGTGCCGAACTGGCGCGTCCAGAGCACCGCTCCGTTGAAGCCGTACTTCCGAAGATAGAGGTCGATGCCCCCCGCGGCGGACTGGCCGGGGAAGACGCCCACCGTGCTCCCGGCGACATACACCCCGCCGGAATCTGCGGCAACACCCCCGGCGATGTCAGATTCGGTCGTTCCGAACTGGGAGACCCAGTCGAAGTCCCAAGCCGACGCGACGTTCTGGAACAGGAGACACAGACAGAGTGCGACGGCCAACTTTCGTGCGTTCATGATTTCCTCCATTTTTTATAAATAGCCCTCTAACGGCAGGAACACTACGGTCTCTGTTCCTGCCGAACCATCCGAGCGGCCTCACGCCCCGCGTGACCTGCCGCCTGAGTTGCCGAGAGACAAAAGGATTAGTGATCGGGGATCGGCCTCATTCGGTCGTTAGACCGACGTGAGTGAGTAACTCAGAAGTAATTAATAAAAATCCGACCCGCCGCAACTAATCCTCCTCGTCAAATCGGCATTCAAAACCAACCGCCGAATGGAGAAGTTGCGGAACTCCCCGCGATATTACTGCCGGCGCGAAAGTTTTTAGCGGTCGGGGAACGCCCCACCTTGCGCACGGAGACTCGCACAGTCGTTCCGGCAGGAAATGACTTTCGGATGGTTGTGTTGCGGGAATTGCTTTGAAGCAGGAAGGGCTGCTCTGTAACTTTCGTTAAGCGGCGACACCGAACAGGCTCACGACGAACTTCGCCTGCACCGCCGTATGCCTACCGTATAATCTCATTTAGGGTAGTTATGATGCCTAATCACCGCGAGCTGAGAGCCGATCCGGGTGAGTGCCGTCCCGCCGTAGGTGACACCGGTCACCACCTTCGGGCTTAGCATATAAACATGTGCGGCCGACGAGTGGGATTTAAAGAAGATACAGTAATTATCAGCCCACTTACTCAAAAATAGGGCTGATGTATTGCGAGGCTTATCGGCGGAATGTCCATTAGCAAAAGCGGATCGGAACTCGGTCCGGCGGCAGGCGGGTGGGTGAGAAATGTTTTACGCGCGCGCCCGCGCCTGCTAAGGTCGAGGCGGGGGGTGATGCGACTGTGAAGGGCGGTAACAGGCCGACGGTGCTGGTCGTGGACGATAACGCCGATACGCGCGTCGTCGTGCGCTGGATGCTGGAGCGGTGGGGGTGCCGCGTCGTCGAAGCGTCGGACGGTCACGAGGCTTACGAGATGACGGTGGAGCACCGCCCCGACCTCGTCGTGATGGATTTGTCGATGCCGGTCGCCGACGGCTACGAGGCCATCCGCTCCATCCGCGCGCGTGAAGAGTTCTCCGGACTCCCGATCATCGCCGTCACCGCCTTCGACCGCGCGATCTCCAGAGACGGCGCGGAGGCGGCCGGCTTCGACCACTACCTCAGTAAGCCAATCGACTTCAAAAGGCTCGAAGTGCTGGTGGAGAAACTGACAAGGCCGGGCCGGCGGGAAAGCCCCTGATAATTACGTCCCGGCTGCGGGAGACCAGACGTGACTGATTAATACCCTCCCGTGCGACGCCGCAGCTCAAACAGACCCTATGCCAGTTAAAGCACCGGGCGATGCGCCCCGCCCCGCCGGCCGCGGCAAAGAGGCGGCCCGGCTGAAAAGGCTCATCCGGGAGTTAAGTTCCGTCCGCGCGGACATGCTCTGGCTGGAGTCCGAGGCCGGGGCGGCGCTGCGCGGCCTGCCCGAGACACACGTCGAGAGCGCTAGGAACCTCCTGCACTACCTCGCCCTGCGCCGCCACGACCTGCGCGGGGCGCAGCAGCGGTTGGCCGCGATGGGTCTCTCCTCCCTGGGACGATCCGAATCCCACGTCAAACAGAACCTGGAGGCCGTACTCGGCGTGTTACACCGCCTGGCCGGTTCCGACGGGCGAGCCCCTGAGTCATCGGGGAAGAGCGTCGGCCTCGCGGAGGGGCAGCGCCTGCTTGAGGAGCACGCGCGTGCTCTACTCGGGCGTGCGCCGGGTCGGAGGCGCGTGCGCATCATGGTGACGATGCCGAGCAAGGCGGCCGACGACTACGAACTGGTCAGGCACCTGCTGGCGCGCGGCATGGACTGCATGCGCATCAACTGCGCGCACGAAGGCTCCGAAGAGTGGTCGCGCATGATCGGCAACCTGCGCCGGGCCATGAAGGAGACGCGGAGGGGCTGCCGCGTCCTTATGGACTTGCCGGGGCCGAACCCTCGCACCGGGCCGACGGAGCCCGGCCCCCGGGCCGTCAGTTGGAGCCCGCGCCGCGACCCCGCGGGTAGAGTCGAGGCTCCTGTGCGCGTCTGGCTGAGGCCGGCCAGCGCCGACGTGAAGCCTCCTGAGGGGGCCGACATCTGCCTGCCCGTAGACGGCGACTGGCTGGCTCAAACGCGAAGGGGCGACCTCATAAAGTTCCTCGACGCGCGCGGCGAGCCGCGTTCGCTGAAGGTCGTCAGGGCCGCGGGTAAGGGCCGTTGGGCAGAGTCGAATGAGACGGCCTACGTCACGACCGGTACTGCATTGAGCCTCGCCGGCCCGGCGGCTAAAGGCGGCGGGAGGGTCAAGGGGAAGGTCGCGGAACTCCCAGCGCGGGAGCAGTGGATTAGATTGCGTGTAGGCGACCTGCTGACCCTGACGTTCGATCAGCGGCCCGGGAGCCCGGCCGCGTACGACCGCGAGGGGCGGCTCGTCAGAGCGGCGTCAGTCGGGGTGACGATGCCGGCAGCATTTGCGCACGTCCGTGTGGGTGAGAGCGTCTGGTTCGACGACGGGAAGATAGGCGGGCGCGTCAGGTCTGTCGGCGCCGGGGGCGTGGAGGTCGAGGTCACGCACGCCGGCCCCGAAGGCGAGAAGCTGCGGGGCGACAAGGGCATCAACCTGCCGGAGAGCCGGCTGCGGCTGCCTACGCTGACGGAGGCCGACCTCGCGGCGCTGCCCTTCATCGCCCGCCACGCCGACCTCGTCGGCTACTCGTTCGTGCGCTCCGCTTCCGGCGTGCGCGCCCTGCAAAAGCGTCTCGCCGAACTCGGGGGCGAAGGGGTGGGCCTCGTGCTGAAGATCGAGACGGGCCGCGCCCTGAGGGAGTTGCCGAACATCATCCTGGCGGCGATGCGCAGCCCTTCGGTCGGAGTGATGATCGCGCGCGGCGACCTCGCGGTCGAGTGCGGCTACGAGCGGCTGGCGGAGGTGCAGGAGGAGTTGCTCTGGGTCTGCGAGGCGGCACACGTGCCCGTCATCTAGGCCACGCAGGTGTTGGAGAGCCTGGCGAAGGAGGGCACCCCGTCGCGCGCCGAGATCACTGACGCGGCGATGGGCGCGCGCGCCGAGTGCGTCATGCTCAACAAGGGCGATTACATCCTAGAGGCCGTCGGCGCCCTCGACCGCATCCTGCGGCGCATGCAGGCGCACCAGCGGAAGAAGCGGCCAATGCTGCGCCCATTAAAGATGGCCGACCACTTCGCCGCGGACGGACGACCGCCCAACATGCCGACTGTTAAGAAAGGAAAACGACGGGCGGGAACGGGCGGAGGCGTTAACTAGCGGCCTTCCAAGCTGAGGACGAAGACTGCGAATTCGGGCGCGGTGTGTGTAGGCGCTCTCTCCACCCGACCCGCCGGCCGCGCCACTTCCCCCGGCTGTAGCGGGAGCGAGATGGGCCCGCCGTTGTACACGCCGCGTGAGACGGGCGCGCCGCGAAAGTTCTGCGCGTCGCGGATTTCAAACCCCTGCCCCTTTGCAAGAAGGCCGCCGAGGTCAACCTCGACCCGCTCCCGCGCGCCCCGGTTGAAGACGACGATGTGTGCGCGGCCCGCCTCGTACCTGTTGGGGCGCACGAAGACGCGGGGGGCCTCCGCCCCGGCCGGGGGCGTCGCGATGTACCGGCTGTTAACGTCCAGCCGAACCTTCTGCCGCCAGCCGGCGAAGCCGTACTCCTTCGAGTCGCCGACGAAGGACGCGCCGCCCCGCCCCGCGAGGAGGTAGGTGTTGAAGTCCCACAGATACCGGGAAGTCTCCGCGCCTTCGGGCGTCAGCAGTTCGCACGCCTCGCCGTCGGCGATGATGGTGTTGCCCGCGCACTCGACCTGCCGCCACCACCAGACGCGCAACGGCCTCCGGGCCACGACGTAGTTGTCGAGCAGCTTGAGGTCTACGTTGTTCTTGTCCTCGAAGCCCAGCCGCATGCCGTTACTCTTTGAGGCGGCGGCGCCCGGCGCGGCGTAGACGAAGTTATTCCTGACGACGACGCGCTCGGCCGGGACGCCCTCGACGCCTCCGACCTGGAGGTTGCCCGTCGCCTGGTCGTCGCCGGTGATCGCCCCGTTGTTGAAGCAGACGTTCCCCTCGATGTGCAGGCCGCGCTGTGCGCTCTTGGCCGAGTCGGAGTGCGCGAGGATGCCGTAGCCGCCCTGCGCGAAGACGACGTTGTCGGTGACGTACTTCGTCCCCTCGCCGTTACCGGTGTAGAGCGCGTGCTCGCGCTTGTTGTTGCCGTTGTAGTAGAAGAGGCTGCCGTGCACCTCGGTCATGTCCTGCTTGTCCCAGACGCCGTGGCCGTTGTCGTGGAAGACGCAGTTGATGAACTTAACGTGCGGGGCGTACACGTCGGCGCCGGAGCCGCGCCATGGCTCGTCCTTCCCCGTGTAAGGGCTCTTCCGGCTGCGGTCGGGGTGCGAGTTCGTGACCTCAAGACCCCAGAACCAGACCCAAGGCCCTCTGACCTTCAGCGCGGGCTGCTTCGACTCGCCGACACCCGCCCTGTCAATCACCGCCCTTTCGCCGCGCGCCGCGCGCACGACAACGGGTGCCTGCGCGTCGCCCTTGAGGGTGCTCGTGAATGTGCCCGCGTAGCGGCCGCCGCGCAGCCAGAGCGTGTCGCCGGGCTCCACCTTGTCGCCGCCCGTGCCACCGGCGAGGGCCGTCGCCAAGTCCCACGGCGAATCCTTCGCCCCGCTCGCCTCCGGGCGGCCCTCGGGCGCGGCGTACCACTCACGTCGGGGCCGCGGCATGAGGGTCAGTGTGTCCTCTTCAATCTTACCTTCGTGGGTGACGGTCAGCCTCAAGGGTGTGAGCCGCGCGACCGCGGCCGTTTCGACCTTGAAGCTGGCGCTGGTTGAGCCCGCAGGAATCGTAATGCTCTTCGGAGAGTGCGTCGCCGGCCCCCCTTCGGCAGAGACGTTTACAACGCCGCCGCCCGGCCGCGCCGGGTACCGGAGGGTCACCGTGACCGTGCAAGCCTCGCCGCCGACGAGCGTCGCCGGGTGGAGGTTTAGGCTCGCGATTGCTTGCCCGCGCGTCAACGCCTCGGGGCTCCACTCGGCGCTGGTGGTCTCCCCGTGCGCGGCCCGGCGGTCTGCCCGGCTCTCGGACGCCTGTTGCATTAGGAAGAGCAGCGCCGCGACGACGGGCAGCGGCAGCACCAACGCAAAGAGGATCAGCCTGCGGACGTTCACCTTAACGCTCCGACCAAAAGGAGCGGGAGCCGCGCCGTTGTGGGCCGTGAAGGTCATCGGCTTTCGGGGGAGGCGTCAGACTTCCACGCCGCGGCTCGCGCCGGCATCGTAGCCCAGTTCTTCGACCGCCTCGCCGCCGCACAGCTCGCGGATTCTCCGTTCGAGCCGGGCGGCCCAGGCAGAGCGCGAGTAGTGCTCTTCGACATAGCGGCGGCCGGCGGCTCCCATCTGGGCGCGGCGCGACGGGTCGCGGTAGAGTTCGAGGATGGCGGAGGCTGTGGCGCGCGCGTCGCCGGGCGCGACGACCAGCCCGCCCCCGGATTCTTCGATCACGCGAGCGCTCTCGCCCGAGAGTGCGCCGACTACCGGGCGCTCGCACGCCATGTACTCGAAGACCTTAACCGAGATGACCTTCTTCGGGTAGGGCTCGGGCCTGACGGCGGCGAAGCACACGTCGGCGCGCGCGATGAGCGAGGGCACCTCCTCGACCGGGCGCTCGCCGCCGAAGATGACGTTGTCGAGCTTCAGCTCTCGGGCCTGCGCGAGCAGCGCCTCGCGCCGGGCACCGTTGCCCAGCAAGAAGAAGACAATCTCCCTGTGCTCGCGCAGGAGGGCGGCCGCTTCAAGCAGGACTTCGAGGCTGTGCTTGATGCCGAAGAGCCCCGAGTACATGACGACGAAGCGGTCGCCGAACGGGTACTGGCGCGCGACGGCGTTGTCGCGCGCGGCCGGGCGGAAGAGTTCGAGGTCGGCGCCGTTCGGCATCAAGAAAACCTTCTCGCGGGCGGCGCCGCGCGCGGCGACCGCGTCGGCTATGGCTTCCGTGGTCGCGACGACCAGGTCGGCCGCGCGGTAGCCGAGGCGGGCCAGCGCGCCCGTCACGCGCACCGGGAGCGAGCCTTCGCGGTAGCCCGCGTACGTGACCAGTTCGTCGGGCCAGAGGTCGCGTATGTCGAAGACGAGGCGGGCGCCGCGCAGCCACGCCAGCAGGAGGGCCGGGACGAGCGCGAAGACCGAGGGCGAGGTGACGAAGACCACGTCGAGACGCCCGGCGCGCCAGCCGCTGCGCAGCGCCGCCGGGATGAAGCTCAGGTAACTGCGCAACTGCGCCCACTTGGACTGGTTGCGCGGCGTGACGTAGCAGGCCGTCCGCAGCACGGTCACGCCGTTCAGCTCCTCGCGCATCCTGCGCCGCCCCTTATAGCCCTCGAAGACTTCGCCCTTCGGGTAGTTCGGCATCCCCGTGGCGACGAAGACCTCATGCCCGGCCTCGGCCATCCCGCGCGCCAGCGGGTACAGGCGGTTCGAGAGCGCTCCCATCTCCGGCAGATAGATTTGTGTGACGAAGAGAATACGCATGGTAGTTCAGCAGGCGCCGCTCTTCCTGACGACAGCGCCGACGGTGCGCAGCATGAGGCGGAGGTCTAGCGAGAGGCTGCGGTGGTCGATGTAGTGCATGTCCATCATCACGCGCTGCGGGTAGGTCGTGTCGCTGCGCCCGCAGACCTGCCACAGCCCGCTTAAGCCCGGCTTCACCGTGAGCAGCTTGCCGGAGTAGATGCTGTACTTCTCCAGCTCGGGCCGGACGATGGGGCGCGGGCCGACCAGCGTCATCTCGCCGCGCAGGACGTGCAGGAGCTGCGGCAGCTCGTCGAGGCTCGTGCGGCGCAGGAAGGCGCCCACCGGGGTGACGCGCGGGTCATGCTTGAGCTTGTAGTCTTGCTCGAACTGCCGCCGCAGGAACTCATTCCTCTTCAACTGCTCGTCCGCGTCCGCGGCCATCGTGCGGAACTTGAGGCAGTCGAACTCCGCGCCCCCCAGCCCGAGCCGCCGGTGCCTGAAGAAGACCGGGCCGCGGCTCGTCGCCTTCACGAGCAGGGCGACGCAGGCGAGCAGCGGCAGCACGGCCAACAGCAACGCCGCCGCGACCAGGATGTCTATGGCCCTCTTGCAGAGGGAGTACGCCCCGCGCCTGCGCCTGGACCGCTCGGCGTAGGGCGTGGCTCTGCCGAGCAGTCGCGCGGCCGGTGCGCCCAACGCGTCGAGCGTCACGGCGGCTGCGCCATCGTCGCCGCCGGCGAAGTTGACCGAGTCCCATGAAAACGTCTGGGCAGCAGAGAACGCGGGCACGACCGGCGCGGCCTCGACTTGCTGCACTGAGGCAGGCGTTTCCCGCAGTGTGATAGGATTAGGCTGCATTGACTTTCACCCCGGAGAAGGTTGGAGGTTCAATGTGAAGGGCTGAGCAGCGCCCGCCAGCGTCGCTCAGCCCGCGTATGTTTACGGCCGCGTGTGATCGTGAACCCGCGCTTGGCGGAAGCCCTAGGCGCCCGCCAACGGCGCGCTGTTAAGAGTCCTCCTTCTAGCTTTGTCGGACGGCGCTCACCCGCGCCTCGCTCGGCGGCGCGACCGCACCGGCCGCGAGCGCCCGTTCGGGGTAGCCCTCGCCCGCCAGCGAGTCGCCGCCCGTCAGACACACCCCGGCGAACTCCGGACGGCCCGCCAGAACCCTCCGGTAGATGCCGATCACCCTGTCAGTGATGATCCTTTCGTCGAGGCCGCGCACCGCGGCGCGACCGGCGCTCCGGCCCCCGCGGCCGAGCACGCGCCCGAGGGCGGCCGCGACGGACTCGGGACGCTCGTCCTCACACACCTCGCAGCCATCGACGCCGCGCAGGCGCTCCTCCACGTCGCCCACCTTCACCGAGACTACGGGGAGGTTGCAGGCCAGCGCCTCCTTCACCACGTTGGGCGAGCCCTCCTGCATCGACGTGAAGACGAGCGCGTCGCACGCGCTCATGTAGACGGGCACCTCGGCGTGCGGCACGCCCCAGACGACGACGAGGCGGGAGGGCAGAGTCTCGTTAAGAACTTCGACGGCGCGCTCGGCCAGCCACATCCGCTTACGGGCCTGCGTCGGCCGCCCGACGAACAGCACCAGACGTTCGTCTTCGGGGAGCCCCAGCCGGCGCCTCGCCTCGTCGCGCGGCAGCTCGCGGAAGAAGTCGAAGTCGAGCCCCGAAGGGATGACCTCGGCCTCGACCGAGGGCGGCAGGTAAGCCTTCATGTGGCCCGAGACGACGACGCAGGCGTCGGCGCGCCGCGCCACGAGACGGCACAGGCGCGTGTGAATCCGGCTCGCCCACATGTGGCGGCCGCTGCGGTCGCTCACGGTGCCGAGGAGGTCGCTGCCCCGAAAGGTGACGACCAGCGGCAGACGTTTGGGGAGCGCGAGCAGGCCGCTCTGGCCGAACTGCGCGTGGACGAGGTCGTAGCGCCCGCGCCTCAGCTTCAGGCGAAATTGCCACCAGGCTTTCAGGTAGTTGAGCGGGTTCTTCGCCCCCTTGAAAGGGAAGACCTCCACGTCAACGCCCGCCGCCCGGAGGAAGTCGGCCTGCCGCTTGATGAAGTGGGCCGTGCGCGACATGCCCGGCGCGGGCCATTCGCTCGTGACCATCAGCACGCGAATCGGATTACTCATCTGTCACCCCACATGAAAGCGGGCGCGGTCAGAGGCGCGCCCAAAGGTCTCTCGCCCCCTGCACCCACTCGCCGACGGCGGGCCAAGGGTCGCCCGCTCGGTAAGCCTCCAGGCGAGTCCCCGTAGGCTGCGGCCCGAAAAGCTCCCTCAGCCCTTCGGCGACTGAAGGGTACTCGCCCGCGTAGCCGGCCGGCCTGCCGCGCACGATGAAGAGGAAGCGCTTGAAGTCGCCCCAGAGCCAGCGCAGCGTGACGCCGGCCTCGTAGCCGGTATGGGGCCTGACAGGCTCGCCCCTCAGTATCGAAACCCAGAGCAGAGGGAAGTTCACTCCGGCGTCGATGCCGAGTTGGAGTGAGCCCCAGAAGCGGCCGTTGACCTCCATCAGGGCCGGCTCGCCGGAGCCCTCGTCCTTGAACTCGACCATCGCCGGCCCGTGCCAATTCATCTTCGCCAGCAGCCGCTCGGCCGGCCCGACCAGCCGCCGCTCCGGCAAAACTGAGCGGCGCAGGCTGCTACCCGAGCCCGTCGGCCGCGTGTCGCGCAAACGCTCGTGGGCGAACCTCGCCACCACCCGGCCGCCGTCGCACAGCGCGAAGACGCCCTTGCCTCGCCCCCCGACGAAAGACTGTACGAGCGGCCACTCGTCGCCCTGCCGGCACGCCTCGGCGGCCACGCGCACTTCGTCGCGCCGCTTGACGTAGACGGGCGCCCGCGTCGGCAGGAACCGTACCCCATCCCAGGCGTTGCTCCGGCGCGGCTTCAACACGCAGGGGAAGCCGACCTCTTCGGCCGCCGCCACGCACTCTTCGAGCGAGCCCGGCACGCGCGTCGGCGGCACGCGCACGCAGCACTCTTCGGCGTGACGAATCGTGCGCGCCTTGTCGAAGGCGCCTTCGAGCATCTCGGCCGGGCCGCAGCCGACCGTCACGCCGGCCGCCTCCCACTCCGCGCGCGCGGCGTTGGCGAGCACGCACGAGCGCTCCGTCAGCGGGAGGACGAGGCCGATGCCCTGGCTCTGCGCCCACGCGCGCACCTCCGCAAAGTCTTCGGGGCTCTGGCCGCGCAGGCGGTAACGCCCCTTGCAGTGGCGCGACCAGCCTGCCAGCGGGAGCCGCTCGTGGCTCGTGACGTACACGGCGAAACCGGCCTCGCCGAGCGAGCGCGCGCAGGCCAGCGCCTGGTTCGTGTGCCCGTCGAGAATCAGGATCGGCTCAGGCTGTCTCATAACGCGCGGTTCAAAAGACGCAGGTTGTCGGTCAGTCGGTAAGGCGCGAGCGCGCCGACGGCCTTCGCCCTCAAAACGCCTGGCGCGTCGAGCGCGTGCGCCTCGATGCGCGGCAGAAGAAACGGGTCGCTCTCCTCCGAAGCGAGCCCCAGGTCGGTCGTCACGGCCGCTTCGTAACCGGCCGCGCGCACGGCCGCGGCGTAGGCCGGTGAGGCGTCGCCGAGGCGCGTGCTCCCGTAGGGGTAGGCGTAGGCGCGCGCCTGCACGTCGCCCAGCCGTTCACGTAACACTTCGCGCGAGCGGCCGGCCTCTTCCGCCAACTGCTCGGGCGTGCAGAGGCTGCCGCGCAGGTGCGCGTGAGAGTGCGCGCCGAGGTGGACGAGCCCCGACGCGACGCAGCCCTCCAACTCGTCCCACGTCATCGCACGCCAGTCTTCGGCGCGAGTCCGCCCCAGGTTCTTCCGCGCCCAGCGGTCGAACGGCTGCGGCCCTTCGTGCCCGACGGTGCCGGTCACGACGAAGGCCGTCGCGTGCACGCCGTAGCGCTTCAGCACCGGCAGCGCGTGCCGGTGGAAGCTCGCGTACCCGTCGTCGAACGTCAGCGAGACGAGCGGCCTCCCGCCCCTCTGCTTGCTTCGCAGCCGCCGGGGCAGTTCGAGCAGCGGCACGATCTCCGCGAACTCGCTGAGGGCCGCGACCTGCCGCTCGAAGGTCTCGGGCCGCACGTTCCAGTCGTCCACCGCGCCGTCCACGAAGTCCACGTCGGCGACGCGGTGGTAGTAGAAGACGCAGGCCCCCTCGCACGCGCGGCGGCCCGCGAGCAACATCTCAAGCGACGCGGCCCACCCGGCCGTCCGCTTCACCGCGCGCTTCACCGAATTACGCCCGAGCATCATAGGCATTCGCGTAGGCGAGGGTTACAAACGACCCTCTCATCGAATCAGGTAAGCCGAAGTATCAATCAGACTGTCCGCCAGAGTCGCCGCCGCGGCCGCGCGCGTGCCCACCTTGCGCGCGAGCGCGGCGGCCGCGACGAGCGGCATCAGCGACAGGCGGCTGACGCTGCCCCAGTTGCCCGCGCGGACGGCCGCGCGCACCTTCCCAAGGTAGACGCGGCCGACGACCCTCCCGCGCGGGAAGACGAAGACCCCGTTCCTGAACTCGCCGCGCCCGCAGTCGTCGGCCGCGAGCCGCGCCCGCAGCCCGGCCGGGAGCAGCTCGCGGCCGAGCGCCTCGCGGTAAATCTGCCCGACGTAGGTCAGATAACTGCGGAGGCCGTAGGCGGTGCCGAGCTGCTCCGAAGTGCGGAGCACGTAGTCCCAGTCGAGACCCGCGCGCCCGACGAGCGAGGCCGTCGAGAGCACGTCACACAGGCGTATGAAGCCGTGCCGGTAGACCCTCTGCATCCCGTGCAGCACCAGCAGGTCTTCGGGCGAGGGCAGCAGGAACTCGCCGCCGCCGACGCGCGCGCGCTCCGCGTTGCGGATGAGCTGGCCGACCAGAGCCCCGTGCTCGCCGAGCACGCCGAGCCGCCCGTGGAATATCTCAAGGACGAACTCGCCGCCGCCCACGCGGTACGCGGTCACGCCGGACATGAGGCTCCGGAAGTCTTTCCTGACCGGCGAGGCGGGCGTGCCCGCGAGCACCGCCTCGTCCACCGAGGACGTGCGACGTGCGACGTACAGGTCGATGTCGCCGCCCATGTCCGGGTAGTGCTGGAAGGACTTGGCGAAGAGGTGTTCGACGCCGCCCGCCTCGCACGCGCGGCCGACGCCGCGAACCACCCCGAAGATTGCGGAGGCGCGCCGCCTCTCCTCTTCGACGGCCTCGCTGAAGTAGGCGGGGGCGCGTGCGCCGAGTTCTTCGAGGCGCGCCGCGAGGCGCAGCAGCACGTAGTTGCGCCGCGCGACCCGGAGCAGCTCGGCCCAATCCGCGCCGGCCACGTCCGACGAGCCCGCCTCTCCCAGACACATCCGCAGCGTGAGCGCCGGGTACGTCATCTCAAGAGCCCCGGTCATCGCCCCTGTATCCTTTCCATGACCGCCGCCTCGATGGCCGAGACTGTCTCGCCCACGTCGCCGCGCGCTTCGAGCACGAGGCCGCGGCCGCCGTTCGGGAAGATAGACGCGTAGGCCGCGCGCTTGCTTTCGAGGAACTGAAGCCCGTGCTCGCCCTTGCGCGCGAACGCCTCGCCGGGGCTGATGTCGAGCAGCACGGGCAGCGACGGCGTCGGCGTGAGGCGGTGCAGGATGCGCGCCGCGCGCGAGTCGCCCCGCCTGAAGGAGACGTCAACCAGCGTGTCGTAGAAGTAGCGATCCATGATGAGGACGTGCCTCTTCACGCCCTCCACGTAGAGCCGGTAGCAGGCGAAGAGCAGCAGGTCGAGCGGGTAGACCAGGAGCCTGAGCGATCTGTTCCAGACGATGACCGGCGCGGAGCCACTGCTCTTGTCCCGCCCCGACTCCGCCCGCTTGGCTCGACGCCCGAGCCTCTTGACCAACGCCTTGCCGAGCGCATAGACGCCCACGTCCCGGTACATGTGCGAGACGGTGGCCCGCACGTCGCGCCGCTCCAGCCGCGCCTGAAGGAGTCGGCCCAGCGTCGTCTTTCCCGAGCCATCAAGGCCGGAGAAGGTGATCAGCATTGCTTAAAAAAAGTCTAACTCTTCCGCACGTAGCGGGCGCTGGCGAGGGCGTAGGCCATCACGAGCCAGTGGAGCTTGTTGAAGAGCCACAGCCCGCTCATGTTCGCCACCAGCACGGCGGCCACCATCGCCAGCGGCAGCACCCCGTGCGCGCCGCGGCGCGACCGCCACGCCGCGAAGGCCGCGAGCGCTATCCCCGCCAGCAGCGGGAGCGCGCCGGCCAGCCCCGACGAGACGAGGGCGTAGAGGAGCAGGTTGTGCGGGTTCTTGCTCTCCTCCTCCGGGTGGCCGAGGCGCGAGCCCAGCTCGTAGGTGCTCGCCGTCGGCCCCCAGCCGACCAGAGGCTTCTCAAGGAACATCGCCCACGCCGTCGGGTATATCTGCTCGCGCCGCGCGAGGTCGCCCTCCTCGACCGTGCGCTCGAAGCGCTGGCGCATGACCTCGGACTGCATCGAGGCCAGCGCGAAGAAGGACGCGACGAGCAGGACGCCCGCGGCGTTCAAGAGCTTGGCCTTCAAACTCCCGCCGCGCAGGACGAGTGTGGTCAGGCCGACGCCGAGCGCGAGCAGCCCGCCGCGCGAGCCGGTCTGGATGAGCGCGACGCCGACAAGCGCGGCCAGCAGCCACGCGACGAAGACGGGCCGTAAGAAGCTCCGGCCGCGGCCGTAGGTGAGGCCGACGAGCGCGAGCAGCCCGAGCGTCAGGATGCGCGCGAGGTTGTTCGGGTGGAAGCCGAAGGCCGTGACGCGCTCGACGCGCGCGCCAACGTCGGTCGCGCGGCTCGCCACGCCCGTCACCTGGAGCAGCGCCAGCAGCGCGCACGCGGCGGCCAGCGCGAGGAGCGCCCGCTCCGCCACACGCCGGTCGAGCATCAGGCAGTAGGCGATCCAGCAGAGCACGAGGAGCTGCGTGAGCAGGAGTACGCTGCGCGCGAACTCCGCGCGGTACTGCGACGGCTCAAGGACGCCGAGCGTGACGAACAGGTAGAGGTAGACGACGAAGCACCAGAGCCCGGCCGGCGGCCAGCGCAGGAAGAGCCCAGGCTGTAGCAGCGTGCTCGCCAGCAGCAGGCCGCCGATGATCGTCGGCGGCTCCAACGCCCCCTTCCCGACCGTCTCGAACGGGAGTGAGAAGACGAACGCGTAGAAGAGCCAGCGCACGACCCGCGCCGGCTCGGCCGACTCGCGCACGATCACACGCACCAAAGGCCCGGCGCCGACCCTCGGTTGAATGCTGGCAGTGACCTCAGAACTCATGTTGATGGGTGATGGGTGATGGGTGATAAGAAAACCTCCATGCCGTTCTTATCACGCATCACTCGTCACTTCTTTCAAGGCGTCGTCACCTTCACCGTGTTGCTGTACGCGGAGTTGCCGGCGGCGTTGTAGGCGCGGATGCGGTAGTAGTAAGTCTGCCTCGACGCGACGCCCGAGTCGGTGTGCGTCGTCACGTTGGCGGGCGGCTTGGCGACCTGCGTGAAGTTCTTACCGTCGGGCGAGCGGTAGAGCTTGAAGCCGTCCTCGTTCACCGAGTTGTCCGCCCAACCCAGCCTGACCTGCGTGCCCGAGAGCGGAGTCGCCGTCAGGTTCGACGGCGCGGCGGGCACGGAGGTGGCCGGCGGGAAGGTCGTCGCGCTCGCCGTGTTCGAGTTGGCCGAGTTGCCCGCCGCGTTGTAGGCCAGCACCCGGTAGTAGTAGGTCGTCCCGGCCGCGCGCCCGCCGTCCGAGTATGCGGTCACGCCCGCGCCGAGCGTGGCGATGCGGGAGAAGGTGGCATTATCGACAGAGCGGTAGAGCTTGAAGCCGTCCTCGTTCGTCGAGTTGTCGGCCCACGCGAGGTTGATCTGCACGCTGGAGACGGCCGTCGCCGAGAGGCCGCCCGGCGCCGCCGGCTTCCCGTCCGACGTGCCGCCGAGGGCCGTCGCCTCGGCCTCGTTCGAGAAGTCCGAGTCGCCGCTGCCGTTGAAGGCTCGGACGCGGTAGCGGTAGACCGTGCCCGCGACGAGCCCGCCGTCGCTGTAAGTCGTCGCGCCCGCCCCGACCTCTGTGCGCGTCTGGAAGTTCGTGCAGCCAGCGCCCGCGCAGCGTTCCACCTCGAAGCCCGTCTCGTTCGCAGAGTTGTCGGCCCAACTCAGGCTGACCTGGCCGCCGGGCAGGGCCGACGCCGTCAGGTTCGAGGGGGCGGCGGGCGGGTAGTCCGTCGTCGTCGCGCTCGCCGTGTTCGAGTAGCCGGAGTCAACGGTGCTGTTGAAGGCCGCCACGCGGTAGTGGTAGGCGGTCGCCGGCTGGAGGCCGGTGTCGGAGTAGGCGTTGACGTTCGGCCCGAGGGTGGCGACGCGCGTGAAGTTGACACGGTCGGTCGAGCGCTCGACCTTGAAGCCGTCCTCGTTCGTCGAGTTGTCCGCCCAGGTGAGGTTGATCTGCGTCGGCGACTGCGGCGCGGCCGAGAGGTTCGACGGCGCGGCCGGCGCCGGCGAGTTGCGCTCGATGGAGTAGCTGTCAACGACGACGCCGCGGCGCGTGATGAACTCGAAGGTGATGAAGGTGCTCGTGGCCCTCACGCGCATCGCGCCGTAGTCGCTGCCGAAGCGGACAATGCTGCCCTCGATGGCCGTCGAGAAGGAGCCGAGGCTCTCACCGCCCAGCCCGTTCGTGATGTAAGGGAGGCCGTCCTTCAGGATGCGCTCGTAGATGTGCGCGTGCCCCGTGAGGACGGCCGTCGCGCCCCACTCGCGGAAGGGCCACTGCAACTTCGGCCAGGACGTCCGAGAGCTGAAGGGCGGGTGGTGCATGACGACGAGCTTCCACGGCGCGGTCGAGGCGGCGAGCCGCCCCTTGAGCCACAGCGCCTGCGTGGACGTGCTCTCGACGCCGTGGGGCTCGCGCGAGTCGCTGTTGACGACGAAGAAGTGGACGGGGCCGCGCACGAAGTCGTAGTAGCGCTCATTGCCGGGCAGCGTGAAGTAGTCGAGGTAGGGCTGGAGCGGCGCACCCGCCTGGTTCTCGTAGTCGCGGTTGCCGACCGACGGCCAGAAGCGGTTCTCGGCCGCGCCCGCGCCGTACGCGCCCGAGTAGGGGTGCATGTACTCGTGGTAGTAACGGCCGATGTTCGCGTCGATGGTCGCGGCCTCGCCGTCGGGGTAGTTGTTATCGCCGACCGTGACGATGAAGTCGGGCGTCCAGCCCTTGACGAGGTTCGCCACGTCCAGCTCGTTCGTGTCGCCCGAGCCGAAGTCGCCAATCACGGCGAAGGTGACCGAGTCCGCCACCTGCGCCGCGCGCCCCGCGCCGGGCGGGAGCGTGACGAGTGCGAGGGCGAGGAGTGCGGCAGCGGCCGACAGCGCGAGTCTGTAGCCCCTGCGGGCTACGAACCTCGACGCGGGGGCGAGACGGCTTTTCATCAAGACCTCTTTCCTGTCTCAGAGCCGCGCGCGGGCGGCGGGCAAGGTGCGAAGCAGGTTCAGCCTCTTGGCGAGCGCGCGCCGGGCAGAGGCCGGCAGCCCGACGAAGAACGAGAACAGAAGTGCGGCCCCGAAAGTCACGCCCGCACAGGCGAGCCAGACGAGCCAGCCTCCGGCCGTGAACGCCTGGCCGAGCCATGCGGACGCGGCGAACATGAGCGCCATCGTCGCCGCGGGACGCACGGCGCCGGACAGACGCGGCGGGCGCGGCAGCCCGAGCTGCGAGTTGACGAGCAAAGGGTAAGCGAACGTCAGCACCGCGCGACCGCCCAGCATCCCTAAGCACAGCCCCGTGATGCCGAGCCGCGGCGTGAGCGCGACGGCGAGCCCGACGGACAGGACGGCGGAGGCCGCGCCCGTCAAAACCTTCTCGCGCAGTTGGAGCGTCAGGTCGATGACGTAGGAGTCGTTGCGGATGAAGATGAGCTGCACCGTCATCAGCACGGCGAGCAGGTTCGGCCAGAAGCCCGCGTAGTGCTCCGCGCCGACCCACAGTGAGACGAACGAGCGGTTCCAGGCGATGACGGCCGAGCCCGCCGACGCCAAAAGCAGCCAGCTCAGCGTCATCATCTCCGCGCGCAGCGCCGCCGCCTTCTCGAACTCTTTGCGGCCGACCACCCCGCCCAGGCCCGGCGTCGCCGCGCCGATGGACGCCGTCACAAGGCCCAACAGCAGCCCGCCCGCGAAGTTCGTCAGCGTGTAGGCGGCGACCGCCGAGGAGGAGACGACGACGCCGAGGATAACCACGTCGCTCGCGAGGATGAAGCGGTGGACGAACGTCCAGGCGAAGTACCAGACGCTGAGGCGCAGGAACTGGCGCACCTCCTTGAAGCTCGCGCGCGCGACGCCGAACCAGGGCACGAACCTCTTCACCACCAGCAGGAACAGAACGCCCGTCAGCGCGACGAGCGCCACCTGCGCCGCGGCCAGCCCCACCAGCCCGCCGCCCGCGTAGAGCGCGCCCACGCTCAAGCAGCCGCCCACGACGCTCAGGGCCGCCTGGAGCCCCATGCGCTTGTAGCCGAGGTTCATGCCGCGCAGCACGGCCTCGGGCAGCAGGACGAGCTGCGTGAGCAGGAAGCTGAGGACGAGCAGCGCCGTCGTCAGGCGCACGGTCGCGTGCGACTCGGGCGGCGTCTTCGCAAAGTGCGGCGCGGCCCACACCAGCGCCGCGCCCACCAAGGCGAGCACCGGCAGGAAGAGCAGCCAGACGCCGACGGCACTCCCCACATACCTGCGCTTCTCCTCGTCGCCGTCCACCTCGCGGCGGTTGGCGATGACCCACTTGAGCGCCTGCGTGGGGCGGCCGTCGGCGGCCTGCATGTAGGTGACGAGCTTGGCGAGTATCTGCCAAACGCCGAAGAGCGGCGCGCCGAGCCCCGCGACCAGCAGCGGCGTGACGAAGGCCGTCACGAGATTCTTCACCGCCATGTCGAGCAGCGTGGCGAAGGCGTTGAGGTACGCCTTGTGCGTCAGCCGGCCCTCGCCGCGCTCCGCGCTCTCCCTGACTGCGGCCGGCTCTCTGACTTCGCCCGCCGCCGTGACATCTAACTCGACCGTCGCCACCTGCTTCAGCCCTCCGCCCCCGCGATGCCTGCCAGAACCTGCTCGGCGATCTCCTCGGGCGTCCCCGTGTCCGTGCTCACCCTGATGACCTTCAGCGCCCGCCGCGCGCGCAACTCCTCGACCACCCGCTCGTAAGCCTGGCGGTAGCGCGCGATGAAGGAGGCGATCTCTTCGTCGGAACGTCCCTTCATCCGGTGCGGCTTCTCCCTCGCGCGGATGCGCCGCGCGAGCACCTCGTCCGGCGCGTCGAGCCACACGACCGCGTCGAGCCTCCGCGCCCAGCGCTCCGACATCCGCGCCAACTGCTCTTCGCCGGCAAGTCCGGCGCGGCCGAAGACTCGCAGCTTGGCGAGCGCGAAGACCGTCCCCTCGTCGAGCAGAAGGAACCGGTGCCGGCCCGACGACTCTCGATTGAGTAGACGGCCCAACGCGTTGAGGCGGACGACGAGCCCCGCCTCCTCCCACCCGACCGCACCCCGACGACGCCACATCCCGAGCAGTTGCGGCAGCGACAGGAGGGCGGCCGTCAGCAGCAAAGGCTTGGGCAGACCCCACACGCTGAGCCCGGCGCGCACGCCGCCGTCCCGCTCCTCAAGCGCGCCCGCCAGCGTGCTCTTGCCCGACCCGGCGGGGCCGACGATTTCAGCGACGAAGGGCATGGAAAGAAGTAGGCGGTAGGCAGATGGCAGTAGGCCCCGCGTTTCGGACTTTGAAGAGTTAATTAAAAGTTCTCGACAGCGGCGTTTCAACTGCCTACTGCCATCTGCTCTTCACAGATTCCGCCAGAGGGCGGACTGTATGTGCGCCAGGACTTCGGCGGCGGGGCGGCCCGCGTCTACGACGTGGGCGCGCGTCCCCGTCCAGTCCTGCTCCCACAACTCGCGCGAGCGCGAGCGGACGTGCTCCTCGCTCTCGATGGTCTTGCGCCGCACGGCCGTCTCGGGATCGACCCGCAGCACGAAGAGCAGGTCGGGCTCCATGAACTGCCGGTAGTTCCGCTCCTCGGCTTCGAGCATGAGGCGCACAAGGCCGCGCGCCCTCTCCGTCCCGACCGCGCGCGCGATGTTCGGCCCGTCCATCAGCCGCAGCCGCTCGACGGGGAAGCGGTCGCAGAGGGCGATGCCGCCGTTGGTCGCGAAACGTCGGGCGCGCTCGTAGAGTCGCCGCCGGTCGCGGGAGGCCAGCAACCAGCGCAGGAACCGCAGGTAGCCGGGGAAGGCGCCGTCACGCGGCTTCCCGCCCGGAAGCCTATCCCTCAGGCGCAGCGCCACGATGACCGCGAGCGTGAGCACAGAGCGCGGGGGCTTGCCGAGGTGAAACCTCCTCACGACGAACTTCTTCGACAGCCAGCCGTGCAGCCCTTCGACCGCGGTCGTCTTCCCCGCGCCGTCGCCGCCGACGAGCGCGACGAGCGCGCCGCCGGCCGCCAGCCGCTTCCGCGCGGGCCGCCCCGCCACGCGCTCAAGGAAGAAACGCTTGACGCGGCGGCCGACCTTCACGAGCCCGTCCGCCGCATGCGTGCGCCGCGCGTGCGTGCCCAGGCACCGCTCAAGCCGTCGCCGCAGTGCCCAGCGCCGCCACGCTGGGCACTCACCCCGGAGTGTGTTCGAGCATTCGTCGAAGAACCGCACGCCGATGAAGGGAAGGTGCTCACGCAAAATCCGTTCGACCCCCTCGCGCGCCGAACGCGCTTCGAGGAACGCCAGCTCTTCGCGGACCGCGCCGCCCGCCGATTTCGCGCCGACAAGGCGCGAGGCGGCCGCCTCCGCCGCGCTGTACTTCAACACCATCCGCAGGACGAAGAGGACGAGTTCAAACTCGGGGGCGGGGACGTGGATCGGCCCGTCGGGCAAAGCAGATTCGAGGTACGGCCTCTCCAAGGGCAGGCGGAAGTTCTTCGTCAGGTCGTGGCCGAGGACGAGCTGGTAGTGGACGTGGAGGTGGACGAGCTTGCGCGCCTCGGAGTCGAAGCCGTAGTAGTCGCAGACGCCGGGCACCTGGCGGTCTCCGGTGGGCCGCGCCAGTTTGAAGCCAAGCCCTTCGAGCACGCCCGCGAAGCGCCCGGCGTCCCCGCGCTCGACGAGGAGGTCGAGGTCGCCTTCACCTTGCAGCCACCGGTCGAGCCGCCAGTTGCTCTTGAACTGGCAGTAGCGCACCCCGGCCCGCCCCAGCTCTTCGCAGAGGCGCGCGACGAGCGGGACGGCCGCCCGTTCGACCCGGGCGTGAGTCTCCTCCGCCACGTACAGGCGCACCCCGGTCAAGACGTTGCCGGCCCCGCGCGACCTGCCGCGCGTCAGCCTTCCGCCGCTCGAATCGATGACTTCCGCCATGCTCGTTCCCGCCGGTAGAGATAGAAAGCCCCTCACACCGCTCCGAGAGAAGGCGGAGCGGCGGCTGGGGCGTCGTGCTTTCCGTGTAGGCGTTTGTGAGCCGAGCCGGGGGACGGCTCAGGCGCGACTGTAGTAGCGCTCGTAGTCGAGCGCGCTGACTTCGGCGTTGTTCAGGACGACGGCGCAGACGTTCGCGCCCACGTCCTGTAAGAGCTGATAGGAGCGGCGCACGCCCTCGCGCGAGCTGTCGCCGCTGCTGACGACCAGCGCCACGCCGTCAACGAGCGTCGAGAGCTGGACGCCGTCGGAGAAGAAGGCGATGGGCGGCGAGTCGATGACGACGTAGTCGTAGACGGCGCTGAACACTTTGACGAGTTGGCCCATCTGCGGCGAGCTGAGCATCTCGGCCGACTCCGGGATCATCGGCCCCGAGGTGAGCACGTCCACGCCGCGCTGGCCGTCGGGCGTGACGGCGCGCAGCGCCTCCGTCTCGTCCGCGTCGTCCGAGAGCAGGTTGCTCAGGCCGCGCTCGTTCTTCAGGCCGAAGATCGAGTGGAGGCGCGGGTTGCGCAGGTCTGCGTCGATGAGGAGGACGAACGCGCCGGTGCGCGCGAGGCTGACGGCCGTGTTGACGGCCATCGTCGTCTTGCCCTCGCCGGGCATCCCTGAGGTGACGAGCAGCGACTTTAAACCTTTACGCCCGCCCGAGAGCAGCACCGCCGTCCGCAACTGCCGGAACGCCTCGGCCAGCGGCGCGGGCGCGTCGTCACCTATCAACAACCCCTGACGTTTGTCTGAGCGTGACCGGCGTGGGGCGGGCAGCAGACCCCGGCCCCCCCCGCCGACGGAAGGCACGGCCGTCACCGCGGGCACGGGCAGCGCCTTGCGCACGTCGTCGGGCGAGCGCAGCCTGTCGTCCATGTGGCCGAGCAGGACGGCGAGGCCGACGCCGAAGCCGAGCGAGAGCGAGAAGGCGACGGCCGCGGCCAGGGCGCGGCGCGGGCCGACGGGCGCGCGCGGGGCGATGGCGTAGTCGTTGACGCGCACGTTGTTGCGCATCCCCGCGAGCAGCGCCTCGTGCTCCTTGCCGCGCTGCAACATCCCGTCGAGGAGCTGCTTGTTGGTCTCGATCTCCTGCTGGAGGATTTTGTAGTTGATGGCGGCCCCGTTCTGCGTGATCGTCTCGGCGCGCTGGCGGTCGAACGCCTCGCGCAGCGCCTGCTCGCGGGCGGCGGCCTGCCGGTACTTGGTGGAGAGGTTTGTGACGAGGGTCGCGGACGCGCGCTCGCGCAGCCCCGTGAGCTGCCGTTCGAGCACCGCGATCTGTTCGTCGGCCTCCTTGACCTCGGGCCACTCCTCTGTGGTCTCGGCCAGGAGTTGCGCGCGCCGCTGCTTGAGTTGCGTGAGCTGCCTCTCGACCTCGACGGCCTCCTTGAGCGTCCCCTCGGCCAGGGCGGCCGCGGCACCCGGTTCGAGCGCCGAGCGGTAGGCGGCCTCGGCCAGCTTGCGCTCGTTCTCGGCTTCGAGGAGTTGGCGGTTGAGCCCCGTGAGGCGCTCGACCACGGTGTTCTGGTTGACGTCGAGTGAAATGATCTGGTTGCTGCGCGCGTAGTCGAGGAGCTGTCGCTCCTGCTCGCGAATCTGCGAGCGCAACTCCTCGACGCGTCGCTGGAGGAGGTCGCCGGTCTCCGCGCCCGACTCGTTCTTCCGCTCGATGTTCTGGCGGACGAAGGTGTCGGCGACGGCGTTGACCACGCGCGCGGCGACGACCGGGTTCGTGTGCTCGAAGGTGATGTTGATGAGCCGCGTCTCCTTGATCGGCAGGCGCGTCTCCTTCACCGGCTCGACCTTGAGCCCCTCCTGAAGCGCCTCGACGTAAGGGGCGAGGCGCGCGGCCTCGGCCAGCTCTTCGGGCGAAGTGCCCGAGAGCGACGCGCCGATGAGTTCGCCCTCGCGCGACGGGCGGTCGCCCGCATCTGCCGCGCCCGCGGCGACAGCCGCGCCCCCGCCGGAAAGCTTTTGCCAAAGAGAGGCGGAGTCGGATGACTGCGTCGTGCGGAACGCCGCGTCGTGCTCAAGGTTAAGGGTCTTTACCACGCGGCGAAGCAGGTTCGGCCGCGTCAGGATTTGGAGCTGCGTGTTGAAGTAGGCGGGGTCGTTGACGGGGTTGAGCGAGAGCGCGCCGCTCTTCGACGCGGCAAGGGCCGTGTTGACGGTTTCAAGGTCAACCTGTACCTGCGCCTCCGCCTCGTAGACGTTGGGCTGGCGACTCAGGTAGAGCGCCACCGCCCCCGTGCAGAGGGCCGTGACGAGGGCCACCACCCACCAACGCCTGCGCAGCGCGCAGAGGAACTCGCGCAGCAGTTCGCCGTCGCGGCTCGCAGTCTGGGCCTCGACCTGGTAGACGGGCCTCTGCCAATCGCCCTCCGCCGCGGCCGGGAGGCCGGGAGAAACGTCGCGTATCAGTTTACTTTCGTTCATGGCCGCACGCCCTGTCATCGAATTATCTGTACGGGGAGCCGCGCCGCCGAGGGGACGGCGCTGCCCAGGAGCGTCCGCAGGAAGCGCTTGCCGCTGGCGGTCGGCACTTCGACGATGTCGTTGGCCTGAAGCGTCACGTCCTCGGCGCGATGCTTGGCGATGGCCTTGAGGTCAACGACGATTTCCGTCTTCGCGCCGTCGGGCGTCTGCCTGACGACGCGCACGCGCTCGCTCTGCGTGTCGGGCAGCGTGCCGCCCGCCATCGCTATCGCCTGCGAGACGGTGACCCTCTCTTTGAGCGGGATCATCGACGGCTTGAGCACGTTGCCGACGACGTACGCCTGCTCCGCCTCGGTCACCGTCACGATGTCGCCGGGACGGACGTAAGGGTTGGCCGCGGAGTCGCCGCGCAATATCTCGCCCAGTCTGAAAGAATTGAAGGCCGACGCCTCTTCCGCCGCCGCGGCCTCGCCTTCGCTGGTGCCCTCGCACGCGAGCGGCGGCGCGGAGTGGACTACCTGGACGTTGCGTCCGGCGCGCTCGGTCGGCCCGCCCGCAAACGAGAGGAGTTCGAGGAGGCGCACGCGCCGCTGCAACTGAAAGCGGCCCGGCGAGGCGACCGCGCCGAGCACGGCCACGGGCGTCGAATTAAACTCCTTGAGGAAGATGTCCACCTGCGGGTTCTTCAGGTACTTCAGGTAGCGCCGCGCGATCTCACGCGCCAACTCGCCCTCTGTGAGGCAAGCGGCGCGAACCCCGCCCTCGACGAGCGGCAGGCGGATCGTGCCGTCGCCCTCGACGCGGACGGCCTCGCGCGACAACTGCGGGCGGTTGAAGACGCGCACTTCCAGCACGTCGCCGGGGCCGATGCGGTACGGCTCCCCGGCGCGGTCGCCCGCCCCGACGCCCGGAGCCGCCGCGTGCCCGCCGTTCGTCTGTGCCACGCCGCGGGAGGGGGCGGCAAGGAGGGCCGCCCCGAGCGCAAGCACCCACGCCGCGGCCACGCCGACACGCAAGAAAGTCGAAGCCATCGCGCCCTTCTCCTTTCGCGTCACTTCCCCAGCCTCACCACGCGCCGCGCCTGCAAAGATTCACGCAGGTGGTTAGGGCAGGCCAGGTTGAGGATGGTGTTGCTGAGCACGACCAGCGACTCCTCGTTATCGCGCACTATCAGCCCGCTGAGCGGCGAGTCGCCGGTCTTGACGACGACGCCCTCCCTGACCCACTGCCAGAACTGTTTCTGCGTCGTCCAGAACCGCTTCCTGTCGCGGCAGACGACTAAAGCGTTCTTCCGCCTCTTCTTCTGCTTCTTCGGCATCAGCGGCGACCTCCGGACGCACTCCGCCCCCGGCGGAGATCGTGTCCGGCGCGGAGGCCGAGTCGTCTCCGCCTGAGCCCCGTCGGCGACGGGGAAACCACTTAACGCAGGGCGGCGCGATTTGAGATGGACAGAGTGGTCGTGAAAAAAGCCGGTCCGGCCCTTCAGGGGCGTACGAGCCTAGACCTACTCCGGTACTTTACAGGAAATTTACAAACAGTCTGAACTTCCAATGAACGGTGGGGGACACTGCGGCCTATCGACGTGTCAGTCCGTCGGGTATCGCCTCGGTAGGGGGACGCCGTTACGGTTGACGGCGGGACGGTGGGGCGGTAGCCCACGCTGACTGCGAACCTGAGGTGTCGCGGGATAGGGGGGCGGGCCTGTTCAGATGAGCCCGCCCCCCCGAGCGCCTCCCGATTTTGTTTGACGGGGTGGGAGGCACATTTAAGATTAAGCCTTCAGCTTAATCTCATATTTTTAACCTCTTTCTCCGGCGCGCCTGTGCGGCGACTACACCGGTGGCTAAGAAGGCGGGGGCTCTGGGGCGGGCGGGAGCAAAGCCCTCTCCGAGAGCGCCTTCATGGACTGCCTCCTCCCGACGGCTCCGCACAGGCCGAAGCAAGGACGACACCCAAGAAAGGTTCAACCATTGGAAAAGGTCAAAGCGTCGGGGCTTCCAGAAATGCGGATCCGCTTGAGTAAAAAATTCGGCATGTTAGTCGCGTTCAACGAGCGGCCTGACGACACGGCTGAAACTTCCTCTACATGCCGTTAACGCCCGTAGACGAACGTTCGCGCTATTCCCAGCATTCGCCGGCTCGGCCGCATCACCGCACTCGGCACCGCCTGCCGCCCACCCGACCCGGAGGCGGGCGGCGACGGTCTGACAGGTCGTCGTTAACTACGGCGTCCCGAAGCGGCGGCGGTACTCGATGGAGGAGATGAATGCCTTCACCATCTCGGCCGCGCGGTAGTCGCCCCCGAACTGTTCGAGCTTCGCCAGCCAGAAGTTGTAGCCCGTGAAGTCCAGGTTCGGCTCGGGCGGGTCGTTGGGGTCGCGCCGCAGGTAGCCGAAGTACTGCATGAGCACGAAGGCGCAGTTGATCTCCCTCCGCCTGAACTCCGCGTTCTCGGCCACCTCGAAGAGCGCCTGCGCGCGCGAGATGGCGCCCGCGTCCAGCCGCGAGACGAGCTGGTCGCGCTCGGCCGCCGAGAGCGCGCCGCCCGTGTTCGCGTTCAACGTGTCTACGAACTGCGCGTTCGAGGCCGCGGAGAAGACGGACGTGAAGCGGCGGCGCTGCGTGAGCGAGGCGACCCACGCCTGCTTGTTCGCTTCGAGCTGCTGCTCCCACCCGGCCTGGTGGACGACCACGCCGCGGCCGACCTCCTGCGTCTCCGGCAGGAACTCCTGGATGGTGAGCGGCACGGGCGTGTTCGGGATGTTGCCGAAGGCCGCCTTGTAGACGCGGTAGACGAAGTAGCCCGTGTTCTCGAACTCGATGGAGAGGAAGAAGGCCGCCGAGGTGTCGACGCGCTTGACCTCGCGGCAGCCGGCGTTGGCGCCGCACGACTCGATGCCCTGAATCCAGAAAGACCAGCCCGACTGGTCGGGCTCGCGGTTGAGGAAGTCGAGGTAGTGCTGGCGGACGAAGAACTGCGACTCGTCGATGGGGTTGGGCGACTGCGTGAAGGCCGGGTAGCGCGCCATCGAGTTGATGGTGTTCTGGTCGCAGGCCGTGACCTCCAGGGGCATGTTGTTGGCCTGGTCGTTGACGTTGCAGATGTAGTTCATGACGCTCGCGCCCCGGGGCTGCGCGCAGGGGTTGGTGCTGTTGGTCGGGTGGTCGAGCCCCATCGTGTGGCCGACCTCGTGCAGCGTGAGCTTGATGATGAACTCATCGTAGCCGGGCTGCGCGGGGTCGGCGATGAGAGTCGAGGTGCCGGCGAAGACGGCGTTCGGGTCGTAGGTGAGCGTGGCCGAGACGACCGTGCCGTCGGGCGCGAACTGCTTGTTGGCGAAGGCGGGGGTGTTGCCGCCCAGGTTGCCGTTGAGGAGGTGGAACTGGAAATTCTGCCCCGTGAAGTCCTCCTCGAAGCGGACGCGCGCGTTGTTGATGCTGCCCGCGCGGCTCCACTCCGCGAACGCCCAACGTGCCAGGCGCTTCTGCTCGGCGTTCATGTTCGCGTCGAGGAAGAAGCGCACGGTCGCGCCGCGCGCCCAGCCGACATTGTCCACAGTCGGACACTGCGCGCGGGCCACGACGCCCGCCCCTGAAAGCATCGTGCAGAAGGCTATCAGGCGCAGAGCGCAGGCGAGAGCGTTCTGATGAATTGACGACTGCTTCACAGCGAAACCCCCCTTGACTGACGGCTGGCCGCGACGGACTTTGAGGGCCGTCTTGTTTTTTTTCACTTGGGGAGAGTCGCAAACCTCGACTGATACTCTTTCGGTACAGGCGGGGCGGCGGCCGTAGGTGACGGGCAAATCAGATGCCGTGACCAAGCCCGAACCTGCCAGCACCTGTTTATACCGGAGAAATTATAGAGGTCATGCGAACACCCCCGCGGGCATTACCGCGTCAAGGCAGGTAGGCGCTATGGAGATGGAAGAGAGACGTCAAGCCGCCACCGGCGGGCCAGCCACGGAGGAGCCGTTCTTTACCGAGGAGGCGGAGGCGGAGGCGCGTCCGGTAGTCCCGCTCGGGCGGAGGGGTGATGACGAGACGGTGGTGAGGCCGCGCCGGGGAGGGCTGCCGCGCAACGTCGCGCTCGCGCTCGCAGTCGTCGCCGCGGGTGCGGCCGGCGCCGCCGCCGGTTACCTGGCACACACCCAACGAGCGCCGGAGGCAGCAACCGAAGTCACTGTCGGCGCGGCCGCCGAGCAAGCGCCGCCCGCGCCCGCCGTGAGTGATGGCCCGGAATCTTCGGCGGCCGCGCCGCGGGGACGAAGTGAGCAGGGCGAACCGGAGGCACGGGTCGAGACCGAACGCCCCGACTCGAAAGAGGATGAGGGCCGCGGCCGAGACGAGGGGGAGCGCGCCGAGAGCATAAGGAAGGAGGAGGAATGGCTTCGCGAGAGGCAAAAGGAGAGCGCCGAACGCCTGCGCGAGGAGGAGAAGAAAATAGCAGAGCGGCGGCGCGAATATGAAAAGAAGATAGCGGAGCAGCAGCGCGACGAGCAGAAAGGCCAGAAGCGGCAGGCGAGGCTGGTGGGAACGATTACCGAGAAGCCTCGTCCGTAGCAATCCCGTCTCCACCCTTCCCGCCGGAAGAAGACGTGTCCTCCGCCGGCAAGACATCCGCACCAAGACATCCTTCGCAATTAAATTGAAAAGCGAAAAGCGCGAGCCGGGTGCATGACCCTGTAGGTTTGGAGGGTTGCCCCCGTCCTGAAAAACAGTTGACCGAGTCTTCCGGCCATTCGGCAGAGGCTCGCGTGGCGACTACCTTTGTAGAGTGAGCTTCATGTTCCGACGAGTTCACCGTCTTCGGGTGTCAGATTCACAGCGACCTGCCGAACGACGCGACCTTCCAGGACAATCTGCTGAGCATCTTCCTCAAGTGAGAGAAGGACGGCCGCACGCGCTTTCCTTCGCCAACATTTCTACGTACAATCTACACAGTTCCCCGTAACAGAATGGTCAGAGGACACGGCTCTGAGGTGGTAAAAGGGCCGACTCCCTTCAGGCAGCACTGAATCTCTTTCCACGCGCCGCCGAATCCCTCTTAACCCGACAGCCCCACTCCGCTCCGCCCCCTGTTTGCCAATATCGCCCGCGTGAGTCTCTAACCTGCCGCCAGCAGAGCGGTCGGAGTTGAGGCCGGCGGGAGACGCGGGCGACCACGGACGAGTCAGGCTGTGTGGGGGTGATGCTATGAAGATACTTTTAGCCATCGACGGCTCGGAGTATTCCGCCGAAGGGGATGAAGATGAGCACGCGCAAGGGGGGACTCAGGAACTTCGGGGTCTACCTGCTGCCGGACGGGACGGAGGTGGTCGCCGTGCCCGAGGTGGACGGCTGCCACCTGTTCAGGCTGGATCACTGGCCGGCCAACTCGCGCCGGTTGGGCGACTACGTCGTCTACCGCTCGGGGCTCATCCGCAGCAAGGGCAGGCTGACGGGCTGGCGCTCGAAAGACCTCAAAGACACCGGCCGCACGGCCAGATAAAAAGGGCCGCCACTGTTTCCCCCAATGCGCGCGGCCTTCGGCAAACTTTCGGCGGCGGCGGGGGCTCTAACAGGTTAAACTATGGCGCCGCAACCCAGCGCGACTGAAGGTGAGTTGAAATGAAGTTCCGTCACACAAGAAGGCAGAAAGAGTTCCCGCCCGCTTACCGCCTCGCGCCGCTGCTCGCGGTCGCGCTGCTCGCGTCCCTCGCCGGCCTGGGCGGGGCGGCGCAGTCGGTCGCCCCGCCGCAGGTCGGCATCAAAAACTTCGGCAAGGTCAACGACAACTACTACCGCGGCTCGCAGCCCGGCGCCGCGCAGTTCGCCGGACTCAAAGGGCTGGGCGTCAGGACGGTCATCGACCTGCGCAAAGACAGTTTGGAGGAGGCTCCGGAGCAGGCGCGCGGCGCGGGCTTGCAGTACTTCAACATCCCGCTCACGACGAAGCGCCCCGCGACCGCGGAGCAGACCGAGCAGTTCCTCAAGCTGGTCAACGACCCTGCGAACTGGCCGGTCTACGTCCACTGCAAGGGCGGGCGCCACCGCACCGGGCAGATGACGGCCATCTACCGCATCACACAAGACGGCTGGACGGCGCGCGAGGCGTACGAGGAGATGAAGCGCTACGACTTCGAGGACAGCTTCTTCTACCCGCGCTCGCTCAAGAAGCACGTCTTCTCCTACTACGAGAACTTCGTCACGGAGAAGGCAACGGGGGCGGCGGTACCGGCCTCCGGCGCCGCTCAGTAGTAAAAGCAAAGTCCGTCCGGGACACTTGCCCCGCATATGAGTGATGCCCGCGCCCGCCGTCCTGCGTAAAGTTTAATCACCGACGGGGATGTGGAGATTGACGCGCCCCGCAAGGGGCCGGAGCGGCGGTGACGCCCCCGCTGACGATGTTAGCCATCAGCACGCGCCGGCCGCGCGCAGTACTGAACAACCTCCGGTGGGGTCCGCTGGTTTGAGGCGGGAGCTAACAGGGCGGGACAGAGGGAACCGTTCATGCCGCTCCGCAGAGCCTGACGACGGCGTCCACGAGGCGGTCGAACTCGCCCGGCTTGACGATGTAGGAGACCGCACCCGCCCGAGCCGCCTCTAGCCGGTTTGCCTCCAACGAAAGCGAGCTGTAGACGAGCACGGGCACTTGCGGCGTCAGAGACCGCAGCCGCCTGACCAGCTCGACGTTGGTGCCGTCCGCGTAGCCGTCGTCCACGATGTAGAGGCAGTAGTCGCCGGCCCCGGCCTTCTCTACCGCCTCGGAGATGGTGGAGGCCGAGTCGGAGTCGAAGCCGTTTCGGTCTAGCAGGGCGTGGAGTAGAGAGCAGACATCGGCCGAAGGCTCGGCACAGAGTACGCGAGGTCGGGGGCTCACGAGGGAAGTCTCCTGATCCGGAAGGTGTCAGGGCCTGCGAGGGGAAGCCGGTACAGCAGGGGTCGCGGGCGCCACGCCTCGCTCGGGGCGCCCGCGACCTCACGTCGCGCCGCGGGGGGTTAATCCCACGCCCGGGCGCGAGGGCTGACATCATATATGAAATGCGCAAAGGGTCAAGGATGAGGTGCGGGTAGCGTGTGACGACTCAGGAGCGCCACGCCTCCTCCTCCAGGATCGTCGCCAGTTTGTCGCGCGCGCCTCCCTGCGAGAAGGCCGAGAAGCGCACGCCGAAGCCCGTGTCATGGACCCAGTAGACGACGTTGCCCCAGATGCTGAGTTCCCCGTGGCCGGACACGTCGATACGGAGTTTGACGAGGTCGCCCTCACGTACCTGCGCGTCCGCCTCCACGAAGCAGCCCCCTGCTCCGAGGTCTGTCACCTCTCCCTCCAACTCGTGTGACTCCTCGCGCATCAGTGTGACGCGAAAGTTCACCTTGTAACGGGGGTGTGCCCGCCTCTGCCCACCTTCACTCGACCTCGGCTCGCTCATGTAACGGAGTCTATCAGAAAGTCGTGCCGGATCTGGAAGTCATCCCGAAACCGGTTGACAGGTAGTTTCGTTCCGGTGGCTTACCAAGCCTATGGCTTGGCGAGCAGTGACAGATAACCAGTCGGCGCTCATCCGCGAGCAGTTGCCCAAGCGTCCGCTAGGCAAGGAAGGCAGTCGCCCTCCGGCGGATGACCGGCAGTGCTTCGAGGGCATCCTCTGGATTCTCTGGACGGGCGCGCCGTGGAGCGAGTTGCCCCCGAGGTGCGGCTCGAAGAGTACCGTCCAGCGCAGGCTCAAAGAATGGGCCGAGGGCAAGACCCTCCTCAACCTGTGGCGGGCCTTCCTCGACCAACTTGACGACCGGAAGAAAGTGCGGCGGGACGAGTATTCCATCGACGGGACGCTCATCACCGCGAAAATCGACTATGCGGCGGCGTCAGTCCATGCGTAGCCGTCCGTACCTCTCCTCATTGCGGTGTTCCCGACGTTGGCGCTCCCGCCCGCAGTAACCGTGTTCGTCCTCATTCTCGTCGCGGCCACGTCAGTCGTTATCGCCGTAGCCGCCCTCACGCCGGTACTCCTCGCGGCGTTTACGCCGCTCCTCCTGTGCCTTCTGCCGGCGCTTCATCCGCTCCCACTCGCGGCGCTGGTGCTCGCGCACCTCCTCGCTATTGCCGTACAACTCCTTCTCTCTCTGCTGGTGGTACTTGAGTTCCTCCTCTTCGGCCTTGTGACGCTCCTTCTGCCGGCGTTCGGCGCGCTTGCTCCGCTCGCCGTCACGCTGATCCCGACGCTCGTAGCGGCGTCGGTCACGCCATTGGCCGTTGGCCGGGTCTGCGGCCACGGTCAGGAGAGTGGTCACGCAAAGCAGCATTAGGAGGATGGCTCTTAAAGGTTTAATCGACATGTATGTATCTCACCTCCGGTTCGCTCCGACGCCGTTATACCTCGCACCTGGCGAGAATGTCCGTCGTTCTGATCAGTTACTACCTGCAACATCCGTACCTGCTGTTGATTGATGCTAATTTCTTGATTCGTACATGGTTGCGCATGCCGGGACGGTGTCTGTACTCTTCACTCGCGGTCACACGGCGGACGGTTTCCTGACATGGCGCACGCCTGCTCCGTCGGCGCGCCTGCCTGGAGCGATCATCGCAACGCGTCGTCGAGCGTAGCCGTGTCCCTGCCGTCACAGTTCACGTTGATGCCTTTGCCGATTTACAACTCGATCTCGGCGGCGGGCGTGATAATTTAGTCGAAGAGTTTAAGGGAGAACGGGGAGGCTTCGTTTATGGCGGTGGTCGATAACATGCAAACGGCTGACGCTTTGATCGGGATGCCCGTGCTGTCGCGCGTCACGGGCAACAAGCTCGGGGAAGTCCACGACCTCATCCTCGACCCCGTCCGCGGCGAACTGCTCGGCCTCTGGGTGCGCTCGCCCGGGGGGGCGCTCGACGTGATGGACTACCGCGAGGTCTACAGCTTCGGCCGCGACGCCGTCATGGCGGCCGGAGACGACTCTGTCATCCCTTCGGCTGAAACCCCGTTGGCCGAGGCGCCGTGCGTCAAGCGCGACGTGGCCGGGGCGAGGGTCGTCACCGAGGGCGGGACGCTGCTCGGGCAGGTGGCGAACGTCTACGTCCACCTCGTGTGGCCGCCGCTCGTCGCCTACGAGGTGCGCGAGTCACTCCTCGACAAGGTGCTCGGGCGGGGGCTGTTCATCCCGGCCTCGGTCGGCCGCGCACTCTCCCACGACGCGCAGCGGATCATCGTCCCGGAAGACGCCCCGCGCGCGGCGGCGGCGAGCCTGGAGGAGTTGGCGCGAGGCCCGATGGCGGTGCTCATTGAGGATGAGACCGTGGTGCGCGGGCGAGGCAGGCCGGAGCTACCGGAAGGGCCTGCGTCGTAGCGCCATTACGCGGGCGAGCCCCCGCGTCCGTCGAGTGGGCCGGCGGCGGCATTCAGGCCGGCCACTCCTCACATTCCATTCACAGGGACTTTTGTCACTATCTCATTTAGAGGAGGCCGCGGGGCCCTGCCCTGGTACGGCATGACGCCGGGGTCCATGGTCTCGCCCGTGCGGGAGATGACCTGGAAGTGCGTCGCCTCCTTGGTCATCTCGACCAACATGAAGGACGTGTCTCGGTCATAGGCGGCGGCCGTAAGCTTCCCTTCGAGCCACTGGGGCTGCTTCCTGTCCGTGTAGTTGCTGTTCAGGCAGTAGAAGGTTACGCCGCCCTTCTCGAAGCGGTGGTACTCCTCGCCGTTGTCGGACGCCGGGTCGGACACCCCACCATGCGCGAGCGTCACTTGCCGCGACCCGCCGTGCGGAGCCGCCGGAAAGTGTTGAAGGGCAGCGGGAAGAGAGTTCGTCCGGATGTCTTACTTCCGAAAAAAGCTGTACTTATACAATGCGGCGCCCCGTCGCGCGGACATACCCGTGCGCACGGCGACGCACGTTAAGTTTATGAACCAGTTCCCTTTAATTGCTAACGAGGCTTAGTTTATCCGCCGTGGCACACCGCGCGCATCCGGGCAGACCGCTTCGAGTCCGGAATTGACGGAGAACCTTGCGCGTGTGGGCGCGGGAGGTAAACGGGAGGAAGATATTTGATGCGCCTATCACTGAAGCCGGGACTCCCGGCCCTTCTGCTGTTGTTTAGTCTGAGCCTTGCCCTAGCACCCGCCCACGCGCAGAAATCGGATAAAAAAGAGAAGCCGACCGGCACGCCCGTCCTGTGGCGAGACCCTGGCAACGTCGCCTCGCGTGACCTCAGGTACGGGCCGGGCTCTGCGGAGTTCGCGCCGCAGGCACCGTTCACCTTCGTCGAGGAGGTGAAGAAGGGCGAGTCGCCGAAGTTCAAAGTCCGCGACGCGCGCGGAGTGGAGTGGAGCGTCAAGCTGGGCCCGGAGGCGCAGTCCGAGACCGTGGCGACGCGCCTCGTCTGGGCGGTCGGCTACTTCGCGGAGGAGGCTTACTACTTCGACGAGGTGAAGCTGGCGAACATACCCCGCCTCTCAAGGGGCCGGGAGTACGTCGTCGGCAGGACGGTGCGCGGCGCGCGCTTCGAGCCGCGGCGCGAAGGCTTCGAGGAGGGTCCCGAATGGAGCTGGCGCGACAGCCCGTTCGAGGACACGCGCGAGATGGACGGGCTCAAGGTCTTGATGATCCTGCTGAACAACTTCGACGCGCGCAAGGGCAACAACCACATCCTCTATACCGACACGCCATCAGGGCGCGAGGCGCGCTACGTCGTCACAGACCTCGGCGCGACGTTGGGGCGCGCAGGCGGCTTGGGGGGCAAGCGCGTGAAGAACGACCTCGACGCGTTCCTCTCGACCAAATTCGTCCGCGACGTGGACGACGACGACGGCGTGGTGGAGTTCGACTTCGACACGCGCCCCCGCGGCTTCGGCCACCTCTCAGTTCTCAACCCGAAATACTACCGGGGCGAGGTGAAGAAAGAGGCGGCGATGCGCGGCATCCCCGTCGGGCACGCGCGCTGGATCGGGTCGCTCCTTTCGCAGTTGAGCGACAACCAACTCCGCGACGCGTTCAGCGCGGCGGGCTACCCGGAGCCGGTGGCGGAAGGCTACGTCCGCGCGCTGCGCGACCGCATCAATCAACTCGTCAGCCTGCGTAGCGTCCCGACGTCCGACGACACGGAAGAGGTCGGGCGGAAGAAGAACTGACCGAGGAGGTAAAGTCATGTCCCGAAGCTTACCTGCCCGTAGGGCGCTCGCCTTCGCACTCGTTATCGCCTTCGGCCTCTCCCTGCCGACACACGCCGTCCAGAAGGAGGAGAAGAAGAAGAAGGAACTCCCGCGGGGTACTCCCGTGCTGTGGCGCGACCCGGGCAACGTCTCCCGCCTCGACCTTTTCCTGGGGCCGGGCGGCGCGGCGATGAGGCCGGACCTGAGCCGCCTCACCTTCATTGAGGAGGAGGAGGGGGGCTACTCGAAGAAGTACCGCGTGAAGGACGGCAAGGGGCGCGTCTGGGTGGCGAAGATCGGCAAGGAGGCGCAGCCCGAGACGGCCGCGACACGGCTACTGTGGGCCGCCGGCTACATCCCCGAGATCACCTACCTCGCGCCGCGCGCCACCATCCCCGGCAAGGGCACGTTCGAGAACGTCCGCTTCGAGGCGCGGCCCGAAGGCGTCAAGCGCCACGGCGAGTGGAAGTGGGAGGAGAACCCCTTCGCCGATACGCGAGAACTTCGTGGGCTCAAGATCATGATGGCGCTCTTCGAGAACTGGGACATCAAGGACGACAACAACCGCATCCTCGCGGTGGGGGGCGCGAGGGGCAACGAGTTGCGCTACGTCGTGAGCGACCTCGGCGCGACGTTCGGGAAGACCGGCGGGCAGAACTCGCCGATGGACTTGATCCGCCAGGTGAAGGGTAGCCGCAACGAGCCGGAGGACTACGCCGGCGACAGATTCATCGAGGGCGTGGAGGGCGGCCGCGTCCGCTTCAACTTCAGCGGGAAGAACAGCGGGTTGATGCGCGACATTACGGTCGCGGACGTGCGCTGGCTCGGCCGCATACTGTCGCGCCTCTCGGATAGGCAGATCGCGGACGCCTTCCGCGCGGCCAACTACACGCCCGCGGAGGTGCGCATGCTCTCGGCGGAGGTCAGGCAGAGGATCAGCGAGCTGGTCAGTATCGGAAGATAACCCGCGCCATGCGCCGGAGGTGACACCGTGTCCAAATACCCGTTAGCCGCCGTGGTCGTGCTGGCCCTCCTGGCCGGGGGCTTCGCCGGATTCGTCTTTCATTACCCGCCCGAGGACGCGGCCGACGCACGGGCGGGCGCACCACAAGCCGCCGAAGCCGCCACCCCGGTGGTACACGACGCCGCGAACGTTCCGGAAGGTGCGGGCGCCGATTCAGCTCTTCTGGCCGGGGACGGGAGCGTCGAGGCCGGCGAGGCGGGCGGAGACTTTGCGGGCGCGTCCGACGAGAGGGCCGTTAGACGCCCGGGAGGCGTGAGGGGCAGGGCGGAAGCGGCGGGGCGGGCCGGCGGGCGTCCCGCCGCGGCCCGAGGCTACGTGAGGGTCTCCCGCGCCGAGGGGAGTTCAGGCGGCCGCGGCATCGCGGGCCACACGCTCGGCGGCGTGAAGAAGACCGGCGAGGGCGTGAAGAAGACGGGCGTGGTGATCGGCAGGACGTTCGGGAAGCTCGGCGGCGTCTTCCACGAATAGGCCCGCGTGCGGGCGGCTTCGCCGCGAGGTCGGCCGCGGCATCGCCGCCCGATAAATCCGGGGTCGTAGCAGGGTTGATGCCGGCACGAAGCACAGGACGATAGTTAGGAGGGGGAAGGCATGGGCAGAATCAGATACGCGTTAATAGCCGGCGTGGCGGCGCTCGCCGCGCTGGCCACGGGCTGTCAGGCGACGGTGAACACTAACAACACCAACGCCGCCGTCACCGCCAACGCGAACGTCTACTCGAACGCGAACGTCTACCCGAACACGAACGCCAACACGGGCGCGAACGCCAACGCGAACGCCAACTCGAACGGCGGCGTCGTCAACGCCAACATCACGCGCGAGGACTTCGAGCGCCAGAAGGAGCGCTTCCAGCGCGAGGCCAGGGAGGCCGGGCGCAAGATAGGGCCGGGCGCGAGCGACCTGTGGGTCTGGACGAAGGCGCGGGCGGCGCTCGCCGCCGCGCAGGACCTGCGGGATTCGACCGTCAGCGTCGACGTGGACAACTCGGTCGTCACGCTCACCGGCACGGTCGCCAGTAACGAGCAGAAGATCAAGGCCGGGCAGGTGGCGAAGGTCGAGGGCGCGGCGCGCGTGGTCAACAACCTGACGGTCTCGGCGGGCGGCGCGAACGCGAACGCCAACACGAAATGATAACGGGCCGGGAGCGCCGGGCGCGGACCGTCCGTCCGTAGAACGCCTTTGATGACGACCTTAGAAGAAGGCCGGGGTGAAACGCGATGCGCTTCACCCCGGCCTTCTCACAGACTGTAACCCCGGCAATTACCAAAATGTGCGCCGCACAACGCCCGTCGTCATCGGCCCGCCGGCCTCCCTAATAAAAGTTGTGGCCGGCTAAGAGGGTTGGCGTCGGCGGCATTCTACCTCCGGTTCAACTTGAGCGTGGTCTGCTCGGTGACGGTGTTTCCGTCCGACGGGCTTTCCGCCAGTGGGTCGATCCTGCGCGTCTGAGGGGGGAGTGACGCGGGCTCACCGGCCGGTCCCCTTATTTGGCCGGCCGGCGAGCCTTCTCCCTTCAGCAGGGCCCCGGCGCGGGAGACGCGCGCCGCTCCAACTATGATCAGCGGCAGCGCTACGACGAGGCCCACGAGCAGGTTGATCAGCGTCCCGTAATTGCGCGGCTCGGAACTCAGGAAGAAATTCAGGACTGCGATCAGGACGCAAACGACCAACACCACGGCGCCGGCGGAGAGTGCGCCGCCGCCCTTCTGATACCTCGACAGGGCTTCCCCGGCGCGGCCGCTGACGGCGAGCCGTACGCCGCCCAGCGAGAGCCCGCATTGGCGGCAGTATGCCTGTTCCGATTCGTTCAGGGTGTTGCAAAGCGGGCAAAACATCGCGTGGCTCCTACCGCAATAAGTGTCGTTCCGACCGGCGCGCCTCCGGCTGATAGAAGAAACGACCCCCGCGCCACGAAAGTTTGGGCGTTAACGATAAACAATCGCGTCAGACGTCACCCGCCCCGGGACTTTGAAGGAATATGAAAGCCTACGTTTCGCGGGGCGGGCGTTCGCCACCGTCAGGGGCGACGACGCCGGTACGACGGCAGCGGGCGTAGCCTGGACATGAGCCGCGCGTCCAGCGACCACGCCCCCGCGCCCACGGCGAGCAGGAAGATAGACCCGAGCAGCATCGCCCAATCGGTGCGCGCCTCGTGTGCCATCCCCCAGAATCCGTAGTAGGGCAGTTGACGGAGGCTGAAGCCCCAGAAGCCGTGACCCAGCAGGATGGGGACTTTCGTCGAGATGAGCGCCGCCAGCATGACGACGACGAGCGGGACGGCCGCCAGCCGCGTGAAGAGCCCGAGGAGGACGAGCGCCCCGCAGACGACCTCGACGACGCCGACGAAAGGTGCCACGACCTCCGGGCTCGGGATGCCTATCTTTGCGAAGCGCCCGGCCCCGACCTCCGCCGGGAAGAGGAACTTCTGGGTGCCTTCGGAGAGGAAGACGGGCCCGACCGTCAGGCGTACGAGGACGACGGCTGCCGGCGCGCTCGTGGCTACTACTCTCCTCAGAAGACTCATGCTGGATGTCTTATAGCCGGGGAGGTCTGCGGGGTCAATCCGGGCGAGCGCCTCGTCTGTTGACCCGGGTTAGAAGCCGGCACATTTTTGTGGCGCGAACCATCAGAAGAAAGGAAGGCTCGCCCCGAGTCAGTTCCGTAGCCGGCTAGGGCACAGGGTTAATAGCATGGGTTCGCAGAGGAGCCGCTTGTGGACACATCCACGATGGTTACCGAGGCACACTCATGCGGTCACGTTCGATGAGTTCTTACTAAAGGTCTCGTTGTTCGCCAGCGCCTTTGCTGCTGACGCAGGTGTCATGAACTTCCAGGCAGTAGGCGCGAATCTCTCCGGCCTCATCCTTCAGCGGTACGAGCCGCTCCTGCCAACCCGCCGGCAGGACGACCGTGGCCGGCCAGGCCGACTGCGTCGGCGTAGTAGCCGTGCGTCTCCTGGAAGCTGCTGGCGAACCCGATCTGCTGACGACGGCGCGGAAGAGGGGTGGGCCGGCGGCGAGGAGTAGGAAGTCGCATTCGACCGAGCGCCGGACGCTATCGGGGACGGATGAGGTGACTGCGTAAAGTGACTGCGAGCCGACGATGACCGGCAGCTCAACCCCGGCCACGAGCCTTATGCGTTCAGTCAGGTCAAGCAGTTGCTCTTTGTTCACAGGCGGCGAGTATCTACAATCGCTCTTCGGGCGTGAGCGCCCCGACGAAAGGCGAGGACGAGCGCAGGCGCTGGCCTTCGTCAGACGTGTCGGTGATGATCCCGATTAGCTGGCCGACGCCAGACACATCGAGAATATTCTGCCACCCCTCGACAGACTGGCGCTCGCCCGGCCCGAGCGCGTCACCCTCCAGCCAGCGGTTAAGGTTCTGACGCGCACGTTCGATCACCGCGCCCGGCCGCTCACGCAGGCGCTCGGCGACGGCCAGGTGGGAGGCCAGCGCGAAATCGTCGAGAAACTGATGCGACCCGAGCGCGCCGGCCCCGGTCGCGGCACCAAGTGTGGAGATGTTACTTACCGTGGCTTCCATGCTCACGGCACATTCTAACTCATCTCTCGAAAACCGGAGTGGTCGGGAGGGTGGGCAAGCGCGACTACGCTTTACTCTTGTTCTACTTCCTAACCGGGCTCCGCAGGAGCGAGGTCATCGGCTTGCGGGGCAGGGACTTGGAGACGAAGGAGGGGACTCTGGTCATCAGGTACCGGCGCAAAGGGGGGAAGTTCACGGCCCGCGAGGTCTCGGACCCGGCGGCGCTAGAAGCGCTGAAGGATTATCTAGGGGCGGCAGGAAGGCACAGCGTCTTGGGGACTGAACGCCCGCTGTGGACGCGCCACGACCGGGCGGGGAAGGGAGGCGCGCCGCTCTCGTCGCGGGCCTTCGTCGAGAATCTAAAAACTTATGCGAAGGAGGCGGGGCTCCCTCACATCCACCTGCACCAGACCAGACACACTTACGCACGGATCGTGGCCGAGGAGACGGGGAGTTTCCTGGAGGCGCAGGAGGCCCTGAATCACGAGAACCAGGCGACGACGAGGGGCTACGTCCTGCGGATCACCGTCAAGAGGGACAGGCACGGAAGCAAGGTCGCCGAAAGGATGAAGCCAGGTCGCAGCGGGAGCGACTGAAGACTGATACCAGTGCCTATGTTTACTTGTTGGCGGAGGTCCCCTCATAGGACACTCAAGAATTACCCAAGCCGGACGCGTAAGCTATTAAATGAAGTCCCGGCCACTCGCTTTGGACGGCGAGCACGTCGCCGCGGGCCGTGTTCCGTGGAGGACTGTCTGAAGCGGCGAGTATGCAAGTCATTCATGACAAGGTCACAGTCCCCCGCCAGGCCCCGCGCGTCTCGCGTCCGCGCCTTCTCAGGATGTTGGGCGAGGGGCTCGACTCCTGCACATCTACCATCATTACGGGGCGCGCGGGCACGGGCAAGACGATGCTGGCGAAAGACTTCGCGCGGGGCTGCGGGCGGCGCGCGGCATGGTACACGGTCGAGGCTTCCGACGGTGAGCTGCCGATCTTCTTCCGCTACCTCGTTGAAGGCATCGGCCGGCAGCGTCCTGGCTTCGGCCGCGCGGTTCTATCCCACTTCGCTGGGTCGCCGGGCTTCGACGATGATATCCCGAGCCTCGCCGAGGCGTTCCTCTACGAGTTGCAGGAGTGCCGCGGCGAGCCGCTGTTGATGGTAGTTGACAACCTGCACCTCATCTATGACGCGGAGTGGGTCGTGCCGTTCTTCCGCCGGCTCCTCCCGCTGCTGCCGCCGGAGGCGCACATGCTGCTCGTCGGGCGCGGCCTGCCGCCGACGCCCATGTGGCGCATGCGCTCGAAGCAGACGCTCTGCCTCGTCGAAGAGACCGCGCTGGCTTTCACCCCGCGGGAGGCGGCGGACTTGTTCGCCAGCTACGGACTCGCGGGCCGCGACGCGTGCGCGGCGCTCGAACAGACGCAGGGCCGCGCCGCCGCTCTGGATGCGATGGCGCGGCGGATGAGCGGGGTGGCGTTGGGGGGCCCGCAGGCCGACGCCCCAGCGTCACCGTAGAGACGCGGCCGCCGCCGTGGTAAGCTCGGTCTGAATTTAACGAGAGCGGCAGAGACTTCGCCCGATGGCACAGAGGACTCGAAGCGACAGTACCCGAGCGCCGACGCAGACGCGGCCGACGCCGGAGGACGCGCCGAAGCGGCCCACCTTCTTCTTACGGACGAAACTCCTCCCGCCGCGGCCCGCCCCCGCCTTGCTCTCGCGCCCGCGCCTGATCGAACGCCTCCAGGCCAACCTCTCGCACCCGGTCACGCTCGTCACCGCCCCGGCGGGCTCGGGGAAGACGACGCTCGTCGCGGACTTCGTCAGGGCGCACGCGCGCCGGTTCGTCTGGTATCAACTCGACCAGGGGGACGCCGACCCGCTCGTCTTCCTCGAATACCTCGCGCACGGGCTCAGGCAGGCCGTGCCCGGCTTCGGCGACGTGACGCTCTCCTACCTGGGGCAGTCGTCCGACGAGATCGCGCGAAGCCCCGCTCGCGCCGTGGACGTACTCCTGAACGAGGTGCTCGAAGAGGTCAGTCAGCAGCTCGTCGTTGTGCTCGACGACTACCACCACCTCGGCCGCGAGACCGCCGTGCACGCAGTCCTCGACCGCTTGGTCTCTTACTTGCCGGACGTTCTGCACGTCATCGTCGTCTCGCGCGACGTGCCGCCGCTGGCCCTCTCGCGCCTGCGCTCGCAGAACTCGCTCGCCATCATCGACCGCCAGGAACTCCTCTTCACCGACGGGGAGACGCGCGAGCTGTTCCGGCAGGTGTTCGACCTCGATCTGTCCCCCGAGCAACTGACCGAGTACCGCGAGCGCACACAGGGGTGGATAACCGCCCTGCAACTGGTCAGGCAGTTCGCGCAGCGCGAGGCGGCCGGGGAGGCGGGCGCGGCCGACCTCAAGGAGATCCTGCGGAGGTCGGAGCACGACATCTTCGACTACTTCGCCGAAGAGGTCTTCGCCGACGAGCCCGAAAACGTCCAGCGGTTCCTGTTGCGCATCTCGCTGCTCGACCGGGTCGAACTGGACGTGTGCGCCCGCCTCTACCCGGAGGTGAGCAGCCGCCACATCCTGCCGGAGCTGGTGCGCCGCAACGTCTTCATGACGGTGGCGAGTGACAGCCGCGGCGAAGAGTACCGGCTCCACCCGCTCTTCCGGAGTTTTTTGCAGCGGAGGTTCGCTCAGGAGGCCGGACGGGACGGGGTGGCCGTCGAACACGCGCGCTACGCCGACGGTTACCTCGAACGCGGGGAGTGGGAGCACGCCGCGCGGCATCTCATCGCCTCGGAAGACTTCGGGCGGGCCGCAGCCGTCGTCGCGGAGCGGGGCGGCCACTGGATCGCGGCGGGCGCGTTGGCTTCACTCGTCTCCCTCGTCGAGGTGCTGCCGGCCGAAGCGATCAGGGTACACCCGCGCGCCCTCTTCTACCGCGGCGAGGTCGCCCGCCTGCGCGAGGAGTTGGACGCCGCGCGTTCGCTCTACAGGCGCGCCTCGGCGCTGCTGCGCGAGCAGAACGACCGCGAGGGCGAGGCCGAAACGCTCCGCTCGCTCGCGACCGTCGAGCGCCGGTACGGCGACCTTGAAACGGCGCTCGCTTATCTGGATCGCGCCGTCGAGTTGGCGGATGAGGACTCGGTCGTGCGCGCCAAGTGCGCCGGCACGCGCGGGCTGTGCCTGATGGCGAAGGGGGACTGGGCCGCATCCGAGCGTGAGTTCCGCGCCGCGTTGCAGGGCGCGGAAGACCTCGGCGACGAGCATTACGCCCGCCTGATGTCGCACAACCTGGGACTACCGGCGCTCATCCGCGGCGATTTCGACGAGGCCCTGCGCTGGCTGCGCCGCACGCTCCAGTACGGCGGCGACGCGCCGCCGATCCCACAGGAGGCGGGCGTGCATCTCAACATCGCTCGCTGCCACCTTTACCGGGGCGAGTTCGCCGAGTGCGAGGGCCACCTGAACCGCTCGCTCGAACTGGCACAACTCTTCAACCTGAGCGTGCTGCAAGGCGAGGTCTTCGAGGCCTACGGCAACCTCTACCGCGAGCAACGGGAGGTGGCGCGGGCCGTGGAGTTCTACACGAGGGCGGCGCGCGCTTATAAAGAGGCGGGGCTCGACCTCGCGCGGCGCGAGCTGCCGGAAGAGCAGGCGATGCTCTCCGCGCAGGATGGCGACCTGGCTGCGGCGCGCGCCGCCCTCGACCAACTCGTCGAGGCGCGCGCCGCCCTGCGAAACGAGGCGGCCCTGAAGTCGGCCATGCTAGCCCGCGCCCGTGTCATGATCGCGCAGGGCGAGTGCGACGCCGCGCGGGCCGAACTCGGCATAGCCCTCAGTTACTTCCGCGAGCACAACCTACACTACTACGAAGCGCAGGCTTCCATGGCACTCGCCGCGTGCGCTATGGAAGCGGGCAGGGAGAAGGACTATCTTGAGCACCTGCGCCGCGCGTTGGAGTTGGCGTTGCGCTACGATTACGAATACTGGCTCCGGCGCGAAGTGGAACAGAACCCACGGCTATTCTCCCCCGAAGAGGCGCGCAAGCTGTTGCCCGCAGACTTGCGGCAGAGACTCTCGGCCCTTCAGGCTCAACCGCCGCCGCCCCGCGGGCCGTCGCCGCAGGCGCGCCCGGCCTCGGTTCAGCCGTCAAGCGACCTGACTCTCAACATGCTGGGTCTTGTGGAAATCTACCGCGACCCGGCCCGCCCGCTCGCCCCGGACGCGTGGACGAGCAAGCGCGCCCGCGACATCCTCTGCTTCATCGCCTCGCGCCAGCACCGCCGCGCCTCGAAGGACACGCTCATCGACACCTTCTGGCGCGAAGACGACCGAGAGAGCGTCGAAAAAAAGTTCCACCCCACCATCTCCTACATCCGCAAAGCTCTCAACAGCAATCAACTCCTCCGTCAGAACTTCCTGCTTTACAAAGACGGGGACTACCTGCTCAACCCCGACCTCTCTTACCGCTCGGACGTGGAGGAATTCGACCGACTGGTGGCCGAGGCCACGGCGGCGCGCAGGCGGGGCCAGACCGAGCGCTGCCATCAGGCTTACGAGGAAGCCGTGGCGCTCTACCGCGGCGAGTTCATGCAGGGCACGCACGACGGGTGGGTCGAGGAGCAGCGCTCCTACTACCGCGACCAATACCTCCGCATGCTCGAAAAGCTGGCCGCCGCCGCGCAGGAGTCGGGCGAGTGGGAACGCTCGCTCACGCTCGCGCATCAAATACTGCGCGACGACCCGTACCGCGAGGAGGTTCACTGCCGCGTCATGCGCGCCCACGCGGCCCTGGGCAACCGCGTCGCCGTCAAGGAGCAGTACGAGACGCTGCGCGGCCTCCTACTCAAGGAACTCGGCGTCGAGCCCGCGCAGGAGACGCAGTTGGTTTACCGCGAGTCGGTCAAGTGAGCCGGCGGGAGTTCGTCCTTCACGGATTTACCCGGCCAGCGGCTTTGCTGTATTATCCGCAGGACTCCGAGCGCCGATGGTAAAGACGAACGGCTGCTTGAGCCGAGCCCCTTTCGAGTCTGACGTGCGTCCCCGCGCCGCCGGCTTTGTGGTCAACCTCATAACTTCTTCTTTAAGGCTGTAGAAGTAACGCCGTTTCGGCCCTGCTATAACTATGCGCGCATTAAGAAGGTCGCGAAAGATCGTCGCCGTGCTCCTCGCCTGCGTACTCTGCGCCGGTGCGGTGAAGGCTGGCGTGAGCGTCAGGCGGGGTGAGGGCATCGTCCTCACCGGCGCGGATGGAATCACCCTCACCGACCTCTCCGGCATCACGGCCACGGGGAGCGATGACCTGCTCGCCTTTAAAGTCAACGGCATTACCGCGACGGGCTCCGACGGCATCACCGCCACCGGCAGCGACGGCATCACGGCCACCGGCTCCGACGGCCTCCCTTACGCCGGGGCCGACGCGCTCACGGCCCGCGGGGTTGACGCCATGACCGTAGCCGCTGCCGACGGCATCTCCGTCACGGGGTCAGACGGCATCACCGTGACGGGCTCCGATGGCACACTTTACCGCGTTGACTCTCTCCTGCTCAGACGCGCCGAGGGCATCACCGCGACTGGCTCCGACGGCATCAGCGTCACCGGCTCGGACGGCATCACGGTGACGGGGAGCGACGGCATCACGGCCACCGGCAGCGACGCCCTGTACTTCGCACGCGCCCAAGGCATCACCGCGACGGGCTCGGACGGGCTCAGCGTGGGGCGCGCGCAGGGCATCACCGCGACGGGGAGTGACGGGCGCGTCTTCTCCATCGTGCCGAGCAGCGTACGCATCGAGGGCGCGGACGCCATCATCGCGACCGGCGCGGACGGGGTGACGCTTCAAGGGATTGACGGCATCACGGCGACCGGCTCGGACGGCATCACGGTGACGGGGAGTGACGGCATCACGGCGACTGGCAGCGACGCCGTGCAGCGCATCGGCCTCCAGAGTCTTGACCCCGAACTCGCCATCCTGCTCGACCGCGTCACGGACGACAGCAACATCAACGCGGCGGTCGTCTACCACCGGCAGCCGGGCGAGTCCGACCTCGCAGACCTGCGGCTCAACGGCATCATGGGCGGGACGCGCTACCGTGCGCTGCCCGTAATCGCCGTGACGGCGACGAGGCATCAACTCGTCGCCGTCTCGCGCCTCCCCGCGGTGCGCTCCATCTATGGCAACCGAACCCTCCAGAAGACCTCCGACCCCTATCTCGCCCCCGCGGGCGCGGAGCGAGTCGCGCGCGACTCGGAGTTGACGAGCTTCAACGCGGGGCTGCCCGTGACAGGGCGCGGCGTCACGGTCGCCGTGATCGACACGGGGCTGGACGGCACACACGGCGACCTCGCGGGCCGCGTCGCGCAGAACGTCAAGCTGGCCGACACGCAGAGCGTGAGCGTCGGCTTTACGCCTCCCGTCGCCGTCGAGAACGTGCCGGACACGGATCAAACTTACGGCCATGGTACTTTCGTCGCGGGGATGATCGCGGGCGACGGCGCGCGCTCGGGCGGCGCTTACGCGGGCGTGGCGCCGGGCGCGAAGCTGGTGGGCTTGAGCGCGGGAGACCTGAACCTCTTCCACGTGCTCGCGGGCTTCGACTACCTGCTGACGCACCCCGACCTCGGCGTCCGCGTCGTCAACTGTAGCTTCTCGGCCGAAGCCCTCTACGACGAGAACGATCCGGTCAACGTCGCCACCCGGGTGCTTACGGAGCGCGGCGTCAACGTCGTCTTCTCGGCGGGCAACTCGGGGCCGGGCCTCCACACCTTGAACCCTTACGCCGAAGCGCCGTGGGTCGTCTCGGTCGGCGCGACCGACCAGAGAGGGCGTCTCGCGTCCTTCTCGGCGCGCGGTCGTGTAGGCGACGCGGCCACGCACCCGACGCTGGTCGCGCCCGGCGTGAACGTCGTCGGCCTGCGCAGTTCGGGGGCGAGCCTCGTGGCCGCTTCCGGCGTCACCTCCTCGCGTCGCCTTTCGGCAGCCGAAAGCCTGTACTACACGGTCGGCACGGGGACGAGTTTCAGCGCGCCGCAGGCCGCCGGCGTCATCGCGCTGATGCTCGAAGCCAACCCCGGCCTGACGCCCTCCGAGGTGCGCGACATCCTCCAGCGGACGGCGACGCCGCTCCCGCCCTACTACCGGCACGAGGTCGGGGCCGGGATGCTCAACGCGCACGCGGCAGTGTTGGAAGCGGCCTTCCCCGAACGGCTCATAGGGGTGTGGCGCGCCACGCTCGACCGCGGGCAGGTGCGCTTCGTGGGCGACCCCTTACAGCAGTTCGGCGGTACGACGCAGCCTTTGTCGGGTTACGAAACTTCCTTGAATATCCCCGAGGGCGCGCTCCTCGCCTCCGTCCAGATTGCGTGGGGGCCGGTCTACAGCACGAACGACCTTGCGCTCGCGGTCTATGACGGCGGCGGCGTGCGGCGCGCCTCGGCGAACGAAATTAATTTGCCGGGGCTGACCGGCAGGCGTGAGAGCGTCGCCGTCAAGTCGCCCGCGCCCGGCAGGTGGCGGGTCGGCGTCACGAACACACTGGGCTTGGCGGGGACGCCGCAGCAGTTCTCCGGCGTGCTGGAAGTAATGCGCGCCGTGTACGCGCCTTTGACGGATGTGGACGGCCTGAGCCCGTCGGCGCGCGAGGAGGTCTATCAGAACCTGCGCTCCTTCGTGATGTGGCCGCTCGGCGGCTCGTTCCGCCCCGACTTCGTCGTGACGCGGGCTGACCTCGCGACAGCGCTCGTGCTCGGCGCGCGCGTCCCACAGTACGCCCCAGGCCGGCCTAATTACCCCGACGTGCCTGACCGCACGACCACGCTCTTCGTCGAGAGCGTTCAGGCCGCGCCGGGCGGCCCGCTCTTCGCGGACGTGACGCCGGGCGGGCGCTTCCGGCCGGACGATACGGTCGAACGCCTGACGGCGGCCTTCGCGCTGGTACGCGCCGCCGGGCTGGGGGCGGAGGCCGAGGCGAGGGCCGGAGCGCCCCTGTCCGTCGCCGACGCCGGGGCGATACCTTCGGGGCTGCGCGGTTACGTGGCCGTCGCGCTTGAGCGGGGACTGCTCGCCGCGGAGGGCGGCAACTTCCGCCCGCAGGCCGCGCTGACGAGGCTGGAACTCGCCCACGCGATGAGCGTTATCGCCAAGCGGGCCGCGGAATAACGGCCGAACCTTCAAGGCATTGACGCCAGCGCCCGTCACTCCGCGGAGTGACGGGCGCAAAATTTTTTCAGCCGTTTCCTGCCTTCAATCGCGCCTTCCTGCGCCCTTTCAAGTGCCAGCCAAGAATTAGCCAAGCCGCCGCCGCTAGACTGCGTCGTTGGCTATTAAGAGAACTGGCAAGGTTGTCCGGCGCAACCCTGTCGGGCACCCCACCCGCCGCCTGAGGAAACATTCGTGATGAGAAGATCGAGAACTCCCAAATCGAAGAGTGCTTTGAAGGCGCTCGGCGCGTCCGTCGGCGCGCTCCTCCTGTTGACAATGATTTTCGCCCTGCCTCAGATGATGACGGCGGACGCCGCCAGCCCCACCTCCACGACGCTCAGCCCGACGGCCACCTCGCCCGTCACCTGGACGGGGACGGCCATCGGCGGCGGCGCTCTCAACGCCGCGCCCGCCGTCGGCACCGAGACTCTGTGTCGTGAGGGGCTCACCTGCGACACCTTCACCCTGAACGTCGGCGGCACGACGGCCGCCTGGGCGGGCAAGGTCGTGCGCGTCAAGATCGAGTGGAACCTCCCCGTCACCGACTACGACCTCTACATCCACAAGGGCTCGAACGCCGGCCCGCTCGTCGCCAGTTCGGGGCGCGGCATCACGTCGCCGGCCGAGGAACTAACGATAGAGGACACGACGATTGACCCGTCCGCGTCGGGCACGGGCGTCTACACCGTTCGCGCCGTCTACTACGCGGCCACCACCGTAGACCAGTACCGCGGGAGTGCGGCCGTCGAGTTGAAGCCGGTCGCGCCGCCGACGGCGACGCCCACGCCCTCGACGGCGACGCCGCCGAGCTATCTCAACTACGCCGCGCCTTCGGGGCTCGGCCAGAGCGCGGGCGAGCCGACGCTCGGCGTCAACTGGGACTCGGGCGCGGTCATGTACATCGCGGCGCTTCAGACGCTGCGCATCACGTTCGACGACTCCGCATCGCCCGCGACGGCGACGTGGGCCGACGTGAGCGCGCCGACAACCTCGCTCGCAACTCTCGACCCGATCCTCTTCACCGACAGCGACGCGGGCGCCTCTCGCACCAACCGCACCTTCATCTCGCAGCTCGCGGGCAAGATCAGCCTGATGGCGTTCACCGACGACGACGGCGCGACGTGGACGCCGAGCCAGGGCGCGGGCATCAACTCGGGCGTTGACCACCAGACCCTCGGCGGCGGCCCTTACGCTAAGAACGCCGACGGCTCGCTCAAGGGCGGGGCCGTGCAGCTCCCCGGCCTCGACCTTCAAACTTACCCGAACGCCGTCTACTACGCCTCGCAGGACATCGGCCTCGCCCAGATCGCGCGCAGCGACAACGGCGGACTGACCTTCGGCCTCGCCGTCCCGATGTGGACGCTGGTGCAGTGCGGCGGCCTGCACGGCCACATCAAGGTCGCGCCCGACGGCACCGTCTACGTCCCGAACAAGTCGTGCGGCGGCGAGCAGGGCGTCGCCGTCTCCGAGGACAACGGCCTGACGTGGAGCATCCGCACCGTGCCCGGCAGCACCTCGGGCGACACCGACCCGTCGGTCGGCATCGGCTCAGACGGCACCGTCTACTTCTCCTACGCCGACGGCGACGGCCGCTCGCGCGTCGCCGTCTCGCACGACCGCGGGCTCACCTGGGGGAACATCACGGACGTGGGTGCCGCCCACGGCATCAAGAACACGGTCTTCCCGGCCGCCGTCGGCGGCGACGCGAACCGCGCCGCGGTCTTCTTCCTCGGCTCGACGACCGAAGGCGCGAACGGGCGGGGCACCGACATGACTTTCAACGGCACTTGGTTCGGCTACATCGCCACGACCTACGACGGGGGCCAGACCTGGGTCACGGTCAACGCGACGCCGAACGACCCCGTGCAGCGCGGCGTGATCTGCACCGCGGGCACGAGCTGCCCCGGCACCACGCGCAACCTGCTCGACTTCAACGACGTGACCATCGACAGCCGGGGGCGCGCGCTGGCGGCCTACGCCGACGGCTGCGTCACCGCCGCCTGCATCAGCGGCGCGGACAAGAACGGCGACGGCCAGATTGACGGCAACGACAACGATGGCACGGATCGCGCGACGATCATCCGCCAGTCGGGCGGCAGGACGCTGTTCGCCGCCTTCGACTAACGCGCTGTCGTCAGTTGCCGCCTTGTCGGGAGGCGGCGGCTGACTGACCGACGAGCCGGCGGGCGATTCTTGAGAGTCGCCCGCCGGCTCGTGCTATGTGCCGGCCGGGCTATCGCCCCGCGAGGACGTTTGATAGACTTCGGCCCGGAGCCACCCGCAGGTTAACTATGATGAAAATAGCCGTCACCATTTGCTGTCTGCTTCTGCTCGCCGCGGCGTGCGCCACGGCGGTCGAGCCGAAGCCCGAAATACTCGGCGTGCGGCTCGGGATGAGTCGGGAGGAGGCGCACGCGCGCCTGCAAGAGATCGGCAAGTTGGAGAAGGAGGAGCGGAGGCAGCAGGAGGTGTGGCAACTCACGGGCGACCCCAGTTACTCACACCTCATGGTCGCTTACAACAAGGAGTACACGTCGGTGCGCTACATCACCGCGGTGGCGAACGAGCAGGGCCGCCGCGTCCCTTACGCCGATGTCGTTAACCTCGGCAGCGCCCGCCTGGAGAGCACCCAGGCGACCCGCACCTACACGCAGGAGTTCCCAGCACGCGGCGGCCGGCCGGCCTTCGTGGCTAAAGCCATCGGCACCGACCCCACGTATCTGAAATACTACTCCGTCGAGCGCGCCGACTAGGAAGAAACGAAGACTTCGGCCCCGTCGTTGAGTGCCACCTGTAAGACTCATCAGTCCTATGACGCGCCACGTATTTTTCGCAACAGACGCCTGAGTCTCGCCCAAATTGTCCGGCCAGCGCGCGCGCTCCCTTCGTGACTTGGACAAGCGCCGCCGGCCGTTTCAGTCGAATCGGTCCGACGGACTACCTGCTCGATTGGGCTCCCACTCATGGTGGCGACGAGGCAGGAGGCTTCGGGGGAGATGATGAGGGGGCCGGCACCGGGGTGCTCAAACTTGGTCGAGCTGAAAACTTTCCTCTCGCCCACCGGGAGTTTGTTCCCGACCGCGTTGTAGTAATGGTTGGCGTGGCCCCGGGCCAGCCCGCCGCGTCGCGGGTCGTCGGTGGGGCAGGTCAACGCCAACGTGGCTTCGAGCCGTTCGCCGTGCCTGACGGTGATGGTCTGGGCCGCGCCGTTCGAGAACTCCGCCACGCTCTCCGGCCTGTCTAACTCGACCGCGACGCCGACCTGCGTAGCCACCCTCCCGATGAGAGTCACGGGCGCGTCGGGGGTGCCTGCGGCGCGTACGAGGAGGTGGTTCACGCTCACCACCTTGGTGAACAGCTCGCCGTTGTTGATGCGCAGGATCGGGTGGAACTGATCCACGTCGGCGCCGATCTCGCGCCCGTGAAGCTCCTTCCCCTCGAAGTCGAGCACCCAAGAGAAGCTCCGGTCGTCCGCGTCGCAGACCCTCTTAATCGGCGCGCCCGCCCCCGCGAAGCGGATGCCGGTCTGTGTGGTGCCACCGACTTCGAGTCGGAGCCGGGGCTCTACGGGTTTGAAGGCGAAGGCGGTCGAGTTCCCGGCCTGATCGAACTTCGTCCCCTTCACTTCGAGGTCGTGTCCGGGGACGTTCCGGACCACGCCCGCCAGGCAGGCCGTCACCTGGCCCTGCGCGTCCCTCTCGAACAAAAGGACGATGATCCCTTCGATGGTGAGCTCGATGCTGGGGCGGGTAAGCACTGAGGCCGACATCTTCTTCCCTCCTTTACGGTGTTTTGCGTGCGCGGGCAACGCGCCGGCTCAACTCGAACGGGCCGCCTCTACATGCTAATGGGCGCTCTACAAAAATTATTACGGGCGGTTCATAACGGGGCGGTTTGGGCATCGGCTTCAGCGGTTCGGCCGAGACACGGCCGGGGCTAGAGGCGGCGGGCCGCGGCCGAAGGCATGCTGGCGGCCTTCGACCCGCGTGGCTTAAAACTGGGTGTGCCCGCCGATGGCGATAAAAGACGCCCAATGATAAGGCTGGCGGTAGCTCTTACGCGGGCCCCGAAACATGCCCACCTGCGCCCGCCGCAGCGCCGCCGCGGTCGAGATACCGCCCCCCCGGCGAAGCTTGTGGAAGTCAACCATCAACTGCTTCGTCGAGTCCGAGTCCACGGCCCAGAGGCTCGCCACCACGAGCGGGACGTTGCGTGTGACGAACGGTGACCAGATGCCGATCATGCCTTCGCCGCCGTAGTACCGCTCGGCCGCGGTGCGACACGCCGAGAGTACGACCAGTCGCGTCCTCGGGAGTCTGAGCCCGTATATCTCCTGCGTCAGCAAGGCCCCATCGGAGCCTTCGGGGCCGGGCTCGCCGCGGGCCTCCTTCGCCAGCAGCAGCTTCGAGTACAGAGGGGAGTGTTCGTCCACGATGGAGTGGGTGGCGAGGTGGATCACGTCGGCATCCTCCATCGCGCGGACGACGCGCCCCTCGGTGGCGTCAGCCCCGATCAGGGTGTCGTGTGAGTCGTAGAGCGCGGCGATTTCCTGCGCCTCGATGCCGGCCGCCGGCAAATACCTGTAAGAGGGAAAGTCCTCGTGGGCGAAGCGCGGGTCGCCGACGCTCAGCAGCCTTTCCGCCCCCGGCCCGAGCCGCCCCAGCGCGGTCTGCGAGCGGCGCACGAACATGGTCGAACTCGGCGAAAAGGTGAGCGTGTAGTCCTCGACCAAGTATCTGTCCGGTGACGCAGAGGCGAGGGCCGCGTAGGGCAGGCGGTTCAGAATCTTGTCGGGGACGATGCAGACGAGCTTCCCGCCGTCGAGCAGCGGCGCGACCGGCTTGAGCAGAAGGTCGTACAGCTCAGCCCCCTCACGCCGCCGGCGTTCTTCATCGCCCTCCGACCGGCTGAGGACGAGGCGCAAGAAGTTGAGGACTTTCCCCTCCAGCTCCCCGGCGGCGACGGGCTGTTGGAACCCCTCGAAGCGCGTCCTCGAAACGAACCAAATCAAGAGCTTGTCTTGCAGGACGGCGTACTGCACGATCTGCGCCTCGTCAGGCATCTGCTGCTGGATCTCCGCCAGCCCCGCCGGCTCGGCCGGCGCGGACGGGCGTAAATCACCGGCCGGTCGGCGCTCGCGCCGCGGTTCACCCTCGTCCGCCAGGTCTAGGAGCGAACGCGCGCGGCACCTTTCCGAATAGTCGAAAGCCTTCCGCCGGTCGCCCCGCGCCGTGAACTCGTAATCGATGGCCACGTCGTAGACCCCCTGCTCGGTGTCGAAGAAGCTGTAACGGTTCCGCGTCTCCAGAATCTTTGAGCGGTGTTGCTCGTAGAGGCGCAGGGCGGTCTCTAACTCCTGCTCGACTCCGGGGCAGCCCCCGCGCAGGGCGACGCAGGAGAGAAACTTGCCCTTGTGCGCGACGTAGCTGAAGGCCCCGAAGTTCAACTGTCCGTAGAGCCGGATGGCTTCGTCGTAGCTCTCGATGGCGCGTCCGAAATTCCCGGCGCGCCGGTACAGGTTCCCGAACTGGAGCGCGGCGTAGGCCAGGGCGTTCGTCCGCACCTTCTCGGTCTGGACGCGTTTCCCGCTGTCGAACGCGAGCCGGAGGTGCGCGGCGGCCGCTTCGTAGTCGCCGCGCCCGCCGTACATCAGCCCCAGGTGGGCGTACGAGCGGCTCACGTTGACGGGCGACTTGGTCTCCTCGGCCAGGCGCAGCGCCTCCTTCGTGAAGTCGATGGCAGCGTCGCTGAGGCCGAGCGCGTGAAAGGGCATGGCGGTCGTGAAGTAGCTGCGCCAGCGTGGCAGTGGGCCGAGCGCGTCGGCGTTGGCGCGCTCGACGGCGCGCCGGTGGAAGCCCAACGCCTCGCGGGGGTCGCCCAGGCGTAAGTGCTCCACCCCGAGCTGGTCGTTGACCTTCACGACGCCGGCACTGTCGCCGACCCGCTCCAGGATCTCTAGAGAGCGGCGGCTGTGTTCGAGGGCGACCGAGTAGTTGTTGAGTCCGATGTGGACGTTGGCGAGGGCGTTCAGACTCTGCCCTAACAGCCAAGTGTAGCGGTTGGCACGCGCCCCGCGCCGTACCGCCTCGAACTCGGAGAGGCTGTGCGCGGACTCGCCCTGTAGGAGCCGGGCATGCCCGGTCGGGTACCTGACGAAGAGCGCCTCGCAGGCGGCGCCGTGCCGCTCGAAGATCCGACCGGCCGCGCCGTAAAACTCCAGGGCTTCGCCGCTCCTGTCCTGCTGCAAGTGTTCGTGACCGGCCTTCAACAACCTGCGGGCCTCGGCGAGTTCCGCCGCTCGGCCGCCGGTCGCCGCGGCGTAGAGCTTCACAAGGTCGGCAATGAAATGATCGCCCGCCCGGCGTACTCCCAGGGCCCCGGCGAACGACAGCGCCTCAAGCCTCTCGCGCGCCTCGGCGGCGCGCCCCTTCGTGGCCGCGTCGAGGTGTTCGTCGAGCAGCCTGTTCTCGATGAAGCCGCCGGTGAAGTCGCGGTGGCGGCTGAGCAGCGCCCACGCGGTCTCGGCGTCGGCGGCGCGCCGGGCCGCGAGGAAGCTCTGAAAGAGCTGCTCCCGATCCTGCGCCGACCTGTCCTGTTGCTCTTCGACGGACTTGAGGTGCTGCCGGGCCTCTTCGGCCCAGGGCGAGGTCGTGTCCCTTTCGAGGTATGCCTTCCAATCGTCTGCCGCGAGCCGGAAAAGTTTCAGTTGCTGGCGGACGAGGGCGCGGTTGAAGAGTGCTTCGGGGAGCGCGGGGTCGAGTTCGAGCGCCCGGTTAAGGTGCCCGAGGCTCCGGGCGAAACTTTCGGAACTCTCAGCCTCTTCACCCTTTTGCAACTCGATTCCGCCCCGTTCGAGCCAAGCCGCGCCGAGGTCGCTGTGAATCTTGGGGTTGTCCGCGTCGGCCTTCAGCGCCTCCGACAGATGACGTATCGCGTGGTCGAACTGTCGTTTGAACAGGTAGAGCTGACCGAGCGCGTGGTGCGAGGCCGGGCCGGGCTCTCTGTTCACGGCGGAATGGAGCATGACCTCGGCACGCTCGCGCGCGGCGGGGTCGAAAGTGATCTCGTCGCCGCTGCGGGTGTTCGCCAGCGGCGCGTAAGGGAAGTCGGCGACGCGCGCCTCGACGGGGCGCGCTTCACGGTAGGCGGCGCCGAGGGCTAGGAGCCCTTCGCCGACGGCCGACGACTGGCGTTGGAGGGCGAGCCACGCGCCGAGGGCGAGCGCCGCCGCGACGAGCAGGTAGGCGGCGGCGTGCAGCGGGGTGGCGAAGAGCGCACGCGCCCACGCGAAGGGCCGGCGGGCCGGCTCACTCTTTTTCGCGCTCTCGTCTCCGGCCGGCGGCGCGGGGTAGTCCGTTAAAGCTTGCGCGAGCCTGAGACTCCGGCGACGGCCCGGCGTCGTCAGGAAGTGTCGCTCGAACCTTTCACGCTCCTCGCCCGTGAGCTCGCCCTCCGCGTAGTGATCGATCAACTCCTCTTTAACAAGTTGGAGCGCGTCGAAGTAACCGTCCTCTGTCATGAGCCGCGCCTCGACCCGCTCCCGCTCCTCGGGCGACAGCCCGCCCAACAGGTACTGCCTGATGATCGCCCTCTCCCTTAAATCCTGCACCATCCCTTCATCCCCTCCCGCCGCCGCGGCGCCCTCTACCTTTAAATGGGCGGTCGCCGAAACGATTACTTCAAGGCGTCTCCCGGTCGAGGCAATCCTCGATGCAGTCTTTAAGTGCGAGCCGGATGCGGTAGACACGAATCCTCAGGTTATTGAGGGCGATCCCCAGCTTCCGCGCGAGCTCATGGCGGTTCATTATTTTCTCCCGCTGCTCTTTACTGTAGTACCCGAGGATCAGCTCCCGATCTTCCTCGGGGAGACGCGCCAGGCAATGTTCGAGGCAGGCGTGCTCGCGCTCCACCTCGTCCGACGAGGCCGGCGGAGGCACGTGCGGGGTGGGCGCCTTTTTCAACCACTCCAGGTGGACCCTCTTCGCGACGCCGTAAAAATAGTAAGCCGGATCGCCCTCGTAATCCTTCACCACCGCGTCAATCTTCGAGACGACGCGGTCGATAGTCTCGTCGGCCAGGTCCTCGGCCTCGTGGCAGCCGCGGCCGGCCAGGATTTCGGTGAGGCGTCGGCGGATCGCTTCGTACTTCCTCCCGGCCTGTTGGCGGTCGGAGTGAAGCCAGTCGAGCATCCGCTCGAACTTGGAGTGGGTGAGTAACGAATTTCTGTTCATGCGGCGGACACCCGCGGGCTAGCGCGCGAGGGTGCGAGGGCAAGTGGCGCGCGGCCCGGGGGAACGCGCGTGCGGCGGCGGTCAGACCGGCCGCAAGGCGAGGCTTGAGATTCCTGACGGCTTCGCTTGAGTAAGGACGTTTCCCGCAGGAAGCGACCGGGGGCCGAGCCCCGCGGGTCTGCACGTAGAGACTCTGATCCTAAGCAACGACCCTAGCGCGGACAAGTGCGGATAGGTTAATCAGTCCGGAAAATAGTGTCAACGAAATATTCCGCCCCGCCCGACGGGTAACGCGCCTGTAGCATGTCCCGCCTCGACGAAGAACAGGTTGTAATACTTTTTCTCGGGGCCCCATTAAGGGTTGAGGAGACAGGATGCAGGGCGATCGCGGTTCGCTTCAGTTGAACCGCAGCCCGGATGGAACCAGAAGCCTTCTCTCTCATGAACCAAGAGCGGGCGCGAGTGGCCGCCTGAGTGTGCGGAAGCTTCCCACACCCCTCGCCACGACCACACTCGTCGCCCGGAATCTCCGGCAACAATCGCTATCACTGGCCGCGCACCCTCCGCAGGAGGATTACTGTGCCCAGGTCTCTCTCCATCATAAAGCTGGTCCTCGTCGTGGCGACGGGCATCGCCGTCACGCACCTGTGCGGGACTGCCGCTTCGGGCGGCCGGGCCGACGGGGCGGCCGAGGTCGGGGCTCGCCCGCCGGGGCCGCTCCCGGCGGGCGAGCCCTTCAGCCCTTCGAACGCGCGCACGGCGGACGGGAAACTCATCCCCGCCGAGCAGTTCTTCCCCGCCTCGCGCTGCGCCGGGTGTCACAAAGACACCCACGCCGCGTGGGCCGAATCCCTCCACCGCAACGCCGCGCGCGAGCCCTTCTACCGCGAGAGCGCCGATATCCTTTTGCGGCAGCGCGGCATCGAGTTCACGCGCCATTGCGAGTCATGTCACACGCCGGTCGCCCTCTTCTCCGGCGCGCTCACGAAGGCCAGCCCGCGCCAGCAGGCCCCTTTCACCGAACTCGATGACGAGGGCGTGACCTGCGCCGTCTGCCACTCGATTACCGAGGCGCGGCTCGACGGCACCGGCAGCTACACCATCCGCCGCCCGACCCTGCTCGCGCGCGAGGACGGGACGCCCGTCTACGGCGAGGTCTCGGACGCGCAGATCCTCTCCGACGTACCCGGCCACAAGCGGGCAGTGATGCGCCCGCTGCTCCGGCAGCCGGAGTTCTGCGCGACCTGCCACAAGGTGGATGCCCCGGCCGCCCTCAACGGTTACAAGAACGTCCGCGGGTTCTCGGCCTACGACGAGTGGCAGCAGTCGGGCGCGTCGCGCGAGTCGGTCGGCTCCTTCTACCGCAGCGACCAACGGATGGACTGCCGCTCGTGCCACATGCCGAAGGTCGAGAGCGCCGACGACCGCGCGGCCAAGCAGGGCGTCATCGCCTCGCACCGCTGGCTCGGCGCCAACACCGCCGCGCCACTCTTCTACGGCCAGGTGCGGCAGGCCGAAATGGTCAAAGAGTTCCTCTCGTCGAAGGTCGTCGGCGTCGATATCTTCGCGCTGCGGCGGGAGGCGACGGGGGAGCGCGTGATGGCGCTCGCGGTGGGCGCCACCAACTACGCGCCGCTCGTGCCCGGCGAGGAGGTGACGGCCGAGGTGGTCGTCTCGAATCGCAAGGCCGCCCACTCGCTCCCCCCCGAAGTGCGCGACCTCTACGAGCTGTGGGTGGAGTTCGAGGTCCTCGACGGCGAAGGCCGCACGGTCTTCAGCAGCGGCTCGCTCAAGCCGGACGGCCACCTCGACGAGAGCGCCCACGTCTACAAGACCATCCTCCTCGACCAGGCCGGCCGCACCCTCACGCGCCACCAGATTTGGACGACCACCGTCAAGGCTTACGACAACACCATCCAGGCCGGGCGGTCGGACGTGGCGCGGTTCCGCTTCCGCGTGCCGGGGGGAGGCGCCGGCCCCCTCACGCTACGCGCGCGCTTCAACTACCGCCGCGTCATCCAGGAGTACGCCGACTTCGTCTCGAAGATGCGCAAGCGGCCCGTGCTCAACCCCGTCGTGCGGATGGCCGAGGCCGAGGTCAGGGTCGCGCCGCAGGAGGGGGCGGGCGCGGCGCCGCCCGCCGGCTCGCGGGTCGCGGCCGCCGCCCGGCCCGACGCCGAGGAGCAGGCACGGCAGGCGCGGCGTTGGAACGACTACGGCATCGGCCTGCTGGAGCAGGCGCAGTTCGGGCCGGCCGCCGCGGCCTTCCGCCGCGCCAGCGAGCTGAAGCCGCGCGACCAGAACCTGCTCGTCAACGTCGCCATCGCCGAACTGCGCACCGAGCAGTTCGGCCTCGCGCGCGAGCAGCTGCGCAAGGCGCGGGAGGCGCTCGAAGCCGCGCTGGCGATTGACCCGGCCGACGCGCGCACGCGCTTCTACTGGGCGCTGCTGCTACGCAGCGAGGGGAAGACGCGCGAGGCCGCCGACGTCCTGGCCCGCGTCGCCGCAGAGTTCCCGCGCGACCGTGAGGTGCAGAGGCAACTCGCGCAGACGCTCTACGCGCTCGGCCGGTTCGGCGAGGCTATCGCCTCCTTCGAGGCTATCGCCTCCGTCGACCCGACCGACGCCGGGGCCTACCAGTTCCTGTCGCCGCTCTACGCGCGACTCGGCAGGCGGGAGGAGGGCGCGCGCGCCCGCTCCCTCTTCCTCAGGTGGCGTGACGACCCCCTCGCGGACACTATCGCCGCCCGCTTCTTCTCAGCCAACCCGCAGTGGGCCGACGAGCGCGTCTGGTCGCACGCGCACACCGCCGAGTCGGCCGGGCGGCCGACGCTCACCGGCTACCGGGCCGCGCCAGAGAGGTGATTCATTGTGAAGAGAACGATCCGGCAGCGCACGCTCGCGGTGCTCATCACGGCGAGTCTCATCCTGAGCATTCCGCCGACGGTGCTCGGCAGGCGGCAGGGCGGCACGACGCGTTACGTCTACGACGACAACGGGCGGCTGCACGCGGTGATCTCGCCGAACGGCGAGGCCGCCGTCTACGAATACGACCCGGCCGGCAACATCACGGCCGTCCGCCGCCTCGCCGCCGACACGCTGGCCGTCTTCGCCTTCTCGCCGCGCGAAGGCGTCTTCGGTGACCCGGTGACTTTCGTCGGCAGCGGGTTCGGCGGGGGCGTGACGGGCGTCTCTTTCAACGGCACGGCGGCGCAGGTCGTCGAGACGACGCCGTCGAGCCTCGTCGCCCTCGTGCCCGAGGGCGCGACGACCGGCCCCGTCACCATCACGACGCCCGCCGCCTCGGTCACGACCTCGACGCCCTTCACCGTCCGCGGCCTGCGCGTCAGCCCTGCGGCGGCCCGCGTCCTCTTCAACGAGACCATCCAGTTCACGGCCGAGGTCGTCACGTCGGGCGAGGATGCGCTGACGTGGAGCGTGAACGGGGTCGTGGGCGGCGATGTCGCCGTCGGCACGATCACGCCCGAGGGGCTTTACACCGCGCCGAGGCTGGCCGGCACCGTCACCGTCCGCGCCAGCCTCGCCGCCAGCCCGGACATCTTCGGGGAGGCGCTGGTGACGGTGCGCGACCCGGCAATGACCACGGAACTGCTCGCGCCCTTGGTCAGTGTCCGGCGCGGGCTTCCGCGGGGGACGGCGGTGGCGGCGAGTTCGGTCGGCGTCCACGTCGGTCACTCGTCCGGCATCCGCAACGTGTCGGGCGCGGCCACTTCCGTCCACTACGGCTTCGGCCAGACGGAGCCGCGCGCACCCTCGCTCTCCGTCGGCTACGGCAGCGCGAGCGGTCAGACCGCGGCCGCCGACAGCGTCTCGTTGACGAGGGGGCCGCACATCGTCTCGGTATCGCCGGCGCAAGTTTCGCGCGGCGCGACCCTCACGCTGACCGTCACGGGCGCGAACCTCTCGGGCGTGGACGCGATCCGCTTCCTGAACGCTTCGTCGGGCGCGCTCGACACGACGCTGACGGTCACCGACCTCAGCGTCAACGCCGAGGGAACGGTGCTGACGGCCATGCTCGCCGTCGGCGCGACGGCGGCGCTCGGCAACCGCGTCGTCATCGTGACGACGCCCGCCGCCAGCTCCGTGACCGCCAACGTCGGCTCGAACCTGCTCCGCATCGTCAACTAGGGATTTGGAACGTGCCCCGGCCGCGCGGTCGGCGTCCGTCCACCCGGCAGCCTAAGGAGAAGAAAAAGATGTTCCCAACCTTCGATCAAGTCACGCGGCGTCGCCCCCCGACGAGGGGCCGCTGGGCCCTCCTCGGCGCGCTGGCGCTGGCGCTCCTGTGCGGCGCGCCGACCGCCCCGGCGCAGAACACACTGAACACCTTCAGCAGCGGCTCTACGGGGGCCGACGGGGCCTTCTCGCCGACGGCCAGCCAGTCCATTGTCGTGCCCGACAGCGGCGTCTTCAACTTCACCACCGTCAACATCCCGGTCGGGGTGACGGTCACTTTCATCCGCAACGCGAAGAACCGGCCGGTCACGATCCTCGCCAGCGGGAACGTGACCATCGCCGGGGCTATCAACGTCGACGGCAAGGCCGGCAGCGGCAACGGCGGCGGCGGGCAGGGCGGGCCGGGCGGCTACGACGGCGGCTCGGGCGGTTACCCCTTCGACATCTCGTTCGTCGGCACCACGGGCGACGGGCCGGGCGGGGGCACCGGCGGGCAGGGCAACGGCACCGCGACCCCGGGCGGCGGGGCGGGCGGCGGCTTCGCGGGCACCGGCGCGAACGGCAGCGCCCCGAGCGGCGTCACGCCGGCCCCCGGCGGCCCGCGCTACGGCTCAAGCTCGCTCGTCCCGCTCGTCGGCGGCTCGGGCGGCGGGGGCGGCGGCGCCCGTACGAACAACACGGGCGGTGCGGGCGGGGGCGGCGGCGGCGCGATCACTATCGCCAGTTCGGGCACGATTGCCTTCTCGGGCCAGATACAGGCGCGCGGCGGGGCCGGGTCGAACGGCGCGGGCGGGGGCGGGGGCGGCGCGGGCGGCGGCATCCGGCTCATCGCCAACACCATCACCGGCGGGGGCTCCCTCTCCGCCCACGGCGGCGGCGGGGGCGGCTCGATCATCACCTCCGTCGCCAACGGCGGGGCCGGCGGGCCCGGCTTCATACGCGTCGAGGCGTTCGACCGTAGCGCCTTCGCCCCGACCGCGAACCCGGGCTTCGTCAGCTTCGCGTTGCCGCACCCGGTGGCGCCGGCCAACGCGCCCGCGCTGCGCATCGCGTCCGTGGGGGGCATCGCCGCCCCGGCCGCGCCGCTCGGCTCGCTCAACGGCGCCCCCGACATCGTCGTCCCTACCACCCAGGCCAACCCGGTGACGGTCGGTCTCGAAGCCTCGAACGTCCCCGTCGGGACGGTCGTCGCGGTGACGCTCACGCCGGCGCAGGGCGCACGCGCCAACTCACAGAGCACGCCGCTCTCGGGAATCGAGACGGCCTCGACGGCCACGGCCAGCGTCACGCTGCCCGCGGGGATGAGCGTCATCACGGCGGTGGCGGTCATCGACCTGACGACGCCTGGCTCCGCCGCGCTCTTCATGGAGGGCGAGCGCGTCGACCGCGTCGAGGTCGCGGCGACCTTCGGCGGCAAGTCCGAGGTCACCTACGTCACGCGCACCGGGCGACGCATCACGCGCCCGTCCGAGTAGTGACCCCCTTTGTTGAGGGGACGGAGACTTCTTCTCCGCCAACGCCTCCCGGCGGCGGCGCGCATCACGTGCGCCGCCGCCAGCGAAGGGGCGGCCCCGTTAGCCCGTTGAAGGTCTTGAGCTGATCGCACTGCGTTGAGGACTGAGCGATGAAGACGAAGATGACAGAGCCGCTGTTGCGCGAAGTGTTCTGCCACGCGCGCCGCCTCGTGGGCGAGTTCGCCGCTTACGGTTTTCGCAGTATGAACCTGCTCCTGCTGCTGGCGGTGCTCAGTCAGGGGCTGGGGTATCCGCTGGCGGGCAGACTGTACCGGCTCGTGCGAGCCGACGCGGCCGAGCCCACGCGGCGGGCGGCCCCGAGCACCGGTGCCCCGCCGAAGAGTGCGCAGGACGGGCAGGTCGTGACGGTCTTCGGGCCGCAACGCTACACGCGTGAGCAGGGACAGCCGACCGCAGACGTCAAGCAGTTCTCGCTGCCGCCCAACGTCGGCACCAAGTTCACGCTGGTTCTGCACAACGGCGAGCCGGACGGCTCCAAGCGCGCCACAAGCGCCACCGCCAAACTCAACGGCGTCGAAGTCATTCGAGCGCGGGACCTCAACCAGAAGACCGCCGCCATCACACGCACCGGCGAACTCGCCCCCGACAACACGCTGGAGGTCAGAATCGCTGGCGCGCCCGGCTCGTTCTTCACCATCACGATCACGGCCGTCTCACTCTCGCCGCAGCCCCCGCCTTCGCTCCTCGCGCTCGAACCGCAACACGCCGCGCAGGGGCAGACGCTGCAAGTCACCCTGCGCGGTCGTAACACGCACTGGGAGACGGGACTGACGCGCGCCTCGCTCGGCGGCGAAGTCTCGGTCGGGGGAGCGCCGGCAGGCGAACTCGGGCCCGTCACCGTTTTGGGCCCGACGACGGCGGTCGCCGAAGTCATCGTCTCGCCGACCGCGGCGCTGGCACCGCGCACCGCGCGCGTGGTGACCTCCCTCTCCGGCCCCGGCAACAGTCTGAGCGAGACGGTCTCGCTGGCCGATGCCCTCAGCGTGCGCGCGACGAAGCCCCCGGGCGCCGCGACGGCGACGGTCGCGACCGTGGCGGGCACGGCCGGCTCAGCGGGCTTCGCCGACGGCACGGGCACGGCGGCGCGCTTCCGTGACCTCGCCGCCCTCGCCGCCGGCCCCGACGACGCGCTCTACGTCGCCGACGCCGGCAACCACCGCATCCGCGTGGCCCGCGAGCAGGCGAACGCGCCGGGCTCACCTGAGCAGACGGTCTCGACGCTGGCGGGGGACGGCACCGCCGGGTTCGCCGACGGCCCGGCGGCGGCCGCTCGCTTCAACGACCCGCAGGGCGTGGCCGTGGACTCGAACGGCGCGGTCATCGTCGCCGACACCGGCAACCACCGCGTCCGGCGCGTCGCCCCCGACGGCACCGTCTCGACGCTGGCCGGCGACGGCACGCCCGGTCTCCGGGATGGTGCGGCCGCGCAGGCCCGCTTCAATGCGCCGCGCGGGGTGGCCGCCGATAACTTCGGCAACGTCTACGTTGCCGACAGCGGCAACTCGGTCGTCCGTAAGATCACGCCCGCGGGCGAGGTGAGCACCGTCGCCGGCGACGGCACGGTCGGCTCAAGCGACTCGCCCGTCGCGCGCTTCGACAACCTCTTCGGCATTGCCTGCGACGGCGAGCACGTCTTCGTCTATCTGGGCGACACCGGCAACCACCGCATCCGCCGGCTGGACGCGACCGGCGCCGTCGTCAACCTCGCCGGCTCCGAGCGAGGCTTCGCCGACGGCACGGGCGCGTCCGCGCGCTTCGCCGAGCCTTCCGGCATCGCCCTCGACGGCTCCGGGAAGGTCGTCGTCGCCGACGCCGTCAACTCGCTCGTCCGCCTCGTTGACCCGCCGCTCGCCGGCGCCGGCTCGGCCCAGGCCGTGGTGACGCTGGCGGGCACGGGTGCTCGCGGAGCGCAGGACGGCGCGGGCGACCGCGCCGAGTTCGTCACGCCGCGCGGCGTCGCCGTCGCCGCTTCGAGCGCCGTCTTCGTCGCCGACACGGGCAACCACACGCTGCGACGCGTTCTGCTGCCGCCCTCCATCGTCGCCCTCTCGCCGCAGGGCGCGCGCTTCGGCCAGGCCATCACCATCCTCGGCGAGCGGTTCGACGCCCGCGCGCCCGCGCGCAACACCGTCCGCTTCACGCGGGCGGCGGAGGCCGGCGGAGGGCAGGTGACCGCCAGCGTGCTGAGCGCGACGCGCACGGCGCTGACGGTCGAGGTGCCGCCGGAGGCCGCCACCGGCCCCGTCACGGTCGAGACGGCGGGCGGCACCGCGACCAGCCCCGAGCCCTTCGAGCTGCGGCAGCCCCCGCCGCCCTCCATCGCCGACTTCAACCCGCACCGCGGCCCCGTCGGCACCACCGTCACCCTCACGGGCGCGAACCTCGTGGCCGACGGGGAGGAGCCTGCGGTGACCTTCCTGGGCGTGACCGGCGCGCGGCTCCCCGCGCTGGTCAGGTCGGCGAGCGCGGGCGAGGTGCGCGTCGTCGTCCCGAACGGGGCCGTCACCGGCCTCATCGAGCTGACTCACGCCGGCGGGCGCGCCGTCTCGCCGTCGCCCTTCACCGTCGACATCGAGCAGGACTTCCAACTCACGATTGCCCCCTCGGCGGCCACCGCCGTGCAGGGCGGCACGGCCACCTACATCGTCTCGGTGACGAGCCAGCAGCCTTCGTTCTCGCAGCTGGCGCGGCTCTCCGTCGAAGGGCTGCCCGAAGCGGTCGCCGCCGTCTTCGACCCGCCGCAGATCACGGCGGGCGCGCGCGCGACGCTGAGCGTCGCCCTAGGCAGTTCCGGACTCGCGCCCGGCTCCTACCCCTTCACCGTCAAGGCCGCGGCCGAGGTCGAAGGGCGCGAGTTGCTGCGCACGACCGGCGCGACGCTCAACGTGCTCGTCGCCGGGCAGACGACCCTCTCGGGCCTCGTGCGCTCGACCGAGGACGAGCCGGTCATGGGCGCCACGGTGTCGCTCGACGGCCAGACGGCGACGACCGACGCGGCCGGCGCCTTCCTCCTCTCCGGCGTCCTGGCCGGGCAGGAGCGCCCGCTGATGATTGACGGGCGCACGGCCTCCGCGCCGAACCGCTCCTATCCCGTCATCCTGGAGCCGGCCGACATCGTCGCCGGCCGGGCGAACGTCGTCCCGTACATCTACTACCTGCCGCCCATCGACGTGCAGTTCGAGGTGGAGGTCGTCCCCGGTCAGGACACGGCCGCCGGCAACCCGCGCGTGCCCGACTTGCAGATGATCGTCCCGGTGGGCGCGAACCTGCGCAACCGCGACGGCTCGCCCGTCGCGCGCGTCTCGATCACGCCGCTGGCGATTGACCGCACGCCGGCGCCGCTGCCCACGGAGGTCGCGACCAACCTCGTCTACACGAGCCAACCGGGCGGCGCCGTCACCGACGTACCCATCCCCGTCATCTATCCGAACCTCGCGGGCGCCGACCCGGGCACGCGCCTCGAACTCTACGCCTTCGACCACGACCTCGTCCGCTGGTACGTCTACGGCTTCGGCCGCGTGAGCGCCGACGGGCGCACCATCTCGCCCGAGATCGACCCCAACACCGGGCGCAGCTACGGCCTGCGCGACTTCTCCTGGCACTTCCCGAACGCCGGCCCCGAAGGCAACCCCGAGGGCGGGGACGGCGACGAGCCCGACTGCTCCGAGGGCAGCACCGGCGGCAAGCCGGTCAACTTCGCCACCGGCATCAAGATCGAGGAGGCGACCGACGTCTCCTTCGGCGGCGCGCGCGGCGGGCTGGAGCTGACCCGCGTCTACACGAGCGACCTCGCCAACTCGTGCGACCTCTGCCCCTTCGGGCGCGGCACGACCCACAACTACGCCATCCGCCTGACCGGCACCTGGGGCGTCGGCGGCGCGGGGCGCGTCGTGATGCCCGGAGAGGTCAGGGGCCGTCTCTTCAACTTCGCCGGGACCGACGCGAGCGGCGCGCTCGTCTTCGCGACGCGCGCCCGCGCCAACCTCCTCGGCGACGTTTTGCGCCGCCTCCCCGACGGGACTTTCGAGTACCGGAAGGCCGACGGCCTGTTGATGCGCTTCGACGCGGGCGGCAGGTTGACGGCCATCTCCGACCGCAACGACAACACGACGACGCTCTCCTACACGGGGTCGAACCTGACGCGCGTGACCGACGCCGTCGGGCGCTCGCTCGCGCTCGAATACGACGCGAGCGGCCGCGTCGCGCGCGTCACCGACCCCGTCGGACGCCAGTGGCGCTACAACTACGAGGGGACGCCGGGCGTCGCCGGCCGCCCCGGGCTGACGACGGTCACCGACCCGCTGGGCGGGGTCTGGCGCTACACCTACGCCGTCGGGGGCCGCCTCGCCTCCGTCACCGACCCGCGCGGCAACGTCGTCAAGCGGGTCACCTACAACGCGGCCGGGCGCGTCGCCCAGCAGCAATTCGCCGACGGCGGCGTGGAGAAGTACGAATATACGCTCTCCGGCCGGCTGGTGACGCAGGTCCGTATCACCGACCCGCTCGGCCGCCAGAGCGTCCAGCGCTTCAACGCGGCCGGCTACGTCCTCTCCTCGACCGACCCGCTCGGTCAGGGCGTGACCTACCTGCGCGACCTCTCGACGAACCTCGCCCGGGAGACGACCGGCCCCTGCACCACCTGCACCGACGCCAAACGCACCTTCGACGCGCGCGGCAACGTGACCGAGCTCGTCGACCGGGCCGGGCAGAAGGAGGCGCGCGAGTATCACTCGGACTTCTCGCAGGTCACGAAGCTCACCGACGCGCTCGGGCGCGCGACGACCGTGGGCTACGACGCGCGCGGCAACCTCCTCTCCATCACCAACGCGCTCGGGCAGACGACGACCGTTGCCTACGACACCTTCGGGCAGGCGATCTCGGCCACCGACGCGCTCGGCCGCACGACGCGGACGGAGTACGACGCCCGCGGCAACATCTCTGCCGTCGTTGACCCGCTGGGCAATCGCTGGTCGAGCGAGTACGACGAGGTCGGCCGCCTGACGGCGAAGGCCGACCCGCTCGGCCGCCGCGCGACCTACACCTACGACGCGCTCGACCGGATGCTGACGAGCACGGACCCGAGCGGCGCGGTCACCAGATACGCCTACGACGCCAACGGCAATCTGACGAGCGTCACCGACCCCGTCGGCCGCGTCAGGGCGACGCAGTACGACCCGCTCAACCGCCCCGTCGCCTCCACCGACCCGGCGGGCCGCGTCACACGCCAGCGCTATAACCTGGCCGGCGAGCTGACCGCCGTCATCACGCCCACGGGGCGCACGCTGCGCTACGGCTACGACGCACGCGGCGCGGTCATCTCCGAAACCGATGAGCTCGGTCAGGTCACGCACCTGTCGCGCGACACCATGGGCAACGTCACCAGTGTCGTTGACCCGCGCGGCAACACGACGACTTTCGTCTACGACGAGCTGTTCCGGCTCACGACGACGCGCAACCCGCTCGGCCAGAGCAGCACGTTCGCCTACAACGCGGCCGGGTTTGTTACCGAGGCGACCGATGAGACCGGCCGCCGCGCCTCGCTCGCCTACGACGCCCTGGACCGCCTCGTCCGCCTGACGCTGGGAGACGCGACCGTCAGCTACGCCTACGACGCGGCGGGCCGCCCCGCGCGCGCCGACGACTCGCAGGGCGGCTCGGTCGAATGGGTCATCGACGATGCGAACCGGATCGTGTCGGAGCGGACGCCGGCGGGCCTCGTCAGCTACGGCTACAACGCCGCCGGCCAGCGCACCTCGATGCGGGCCGCGGATCGCGCGCCGGTCAGTTACGAGTACGACGCGGCGGGCCGGCTGCAAACCATCCGCCAGGGCGCCGAGGCTTTCACCTACGACTACGACGCCCTCTCGCGTCTCGCCGGCCTCGCCCGCCCGAACGCCGTCACGACCTCCTACTCCTACGACGCCGTCGGCCGCCTCGAACGGCTCCGGCATACCGACGTCGCGGGCCAGCCCGTCGAGGACTACCGCTACAGCTACACGGCCGACAACGACATCGAGTCCATCACCTCGCTGCTCCCGGCGACGCAACTGCCCGCGCTGCGGTCGGTCGGCCCCGCCGACGCCGCCAACCGCGTCACGCAGTCCGGCGACGCCACCTACACCTTCGACAGCACGGGCCAGACCGCCTCGAAGACCGACCCGAGCGGGACGACGCAGTACGCCTGGGACGCGCGGGGTCGTCTGACGCAGGCGACGCTCCCCGACGGCCGGGCCGTGCGCTACGGCTACGACGCCCTCGGGCGGCTGGCGAGCCGTACGGCCGACGGGTCTTCGACCTCTTACCTCTACGACGGGGAAGATGTCGTCCTCGACAGGGAGAGCGGCGGCAGCGCGGTCGAGTACCTGAACGGCGGCGGCATCGATGAGAAACTCCGGCAGACGAGCACGGCCACCGGCCCGCTCTACTTCCTGCACGATCACCTGGGTAGCACGGCGGGCTTGACGGGCGCGAGTGGCGCCGTCGTCGAGCGGCAAGGCTACACGCCCTTTGGCGAGAGCGCGGGCAGCTCCCTCACACGTTTCGGCTTCACTGGGAGAGAACGCGACCCGGCTACGGGCCTGCTTCACTACCGCGCCCGCTGGTACGACCCCGGGCAGGGACGCTTCCTCTCCGAAGACCCGGCCGGCTTCGAGGACGGGCCGAACCTCTACTCCTATGTCGGTAACGACCCCGTCAACTTCAACGACCCGACGGGGCTCTCGGCGCGCAGCCTCATCAACGGGCTGATGGAGGGGGCGGCCACCAGCTTCTTCCAGGCGTGCCTCTACGCGGCGGTGTTCGGCGTGGTGACCTGCCTGACGGCGGGCACGGCGCTCGCCGCGCTCGTGCCGCTCCTGTCCCTCTACATGGCGGCCGAGGCGGCCGTGGCGATGGCGCAGGAGATCGAGGCGCTCCTCACCGAAAAGATGTGCCCCGACGAGCGGCACTACCGAATAGGCTTCCTCATCGGGGCCGTCATCGGGGGCGGGGCCGGCGCGAAGCTCGGCGCGAGGCTGGGGAAGTTCTGCTTCGCGGCCGGCACGCTGGTGCAGACCGAACACGGCAGCGTGCCGATTGAGGAGGTCAAGGCCGGCGACCTCGTGCTCAGCGCCAACCCTGAGCAGGGCGGCGAGGTGCGCTGGCAGAGGGTCGTCAACACCTTCCACAGAACGTCGCCCGTCGTGCTCGACGTGCGGGCCGGCGACGAGACCATCACCACCACGCCCGAACACCCGTTCTGGGTCGCGGGCCGCGGGTGGACGAACGCCGCCGACCTGCGCCCCGGCGATCAACTGCTCACGCGCGACAACCGGCTCGTCAAGGTCGTCTCGTACCGGCGGCACGAGGGGCAGTTCGAGGTCTACAACTTCCAGGTCGAGGGCACACACACCTATTTCGTCGCGCGCGCGGGTGTGCTCGTCCACAATGCCCCCTGCAAGACGGATTACCGGGCGCGGAAGCAGGCGGTGGAGTCCCCGCCGAAGGGCATGGTAAACCCTCAGGTCCACCACGAGATGCCGCAGTATTTCCGGAAGCGGTTCGAGAGGCGCAAAATCGACATCGACGACCCGAAGTACACGCGCTGGGTCTCGGCCGAAAAGCACGCGAAGTGGTCGAAGAAGTTTAATAAGGAATGGGCCAACTTCTTCGCCAATAACCCGCGGGCAGGCAGGAAGCAGATGCTTACATTCATGAATAAGATGAAGAGAAAGGTCCAACGCTACCCGTCGATGTGAGGCAGCCGCATGGAGTTCTTCAGCGTCGGGCACAACACCTTCGACACTCAAGGCTTCCCCTGGGCCGACAGCATTCTGTCGGGTCTGGAAGAGGGGCCGCCCTGCGGGCGTTGCGGGGTGCCCCTCCTGGGGCTGACGGGCGACGTCGAAGTCTCCCTGAGGCCGAGGAAAGGCACGGCCTGGCCCGACGTGCTCGGGTGCGGCGACTACCCGCTCTTCATCGTGTCGGGCCGCGTCCTGAAAGCCTGGCGCGAAGAGGGAATCGGCCGGCCGCCACACCACCGAGTGTTCGTCGTGGGCGACTTGCCGCGCGGACTGAGGGGGACGTCGCCGCCCGATTACTACTGGCTGGACGGCGCCCGGGTGTTGGGCGCGCGAATGGATTTCGGTGCGAGCGGCTTCGTCGGCGTCAGGTTCTGCGGCGCGTGCGGCAACCGCACGGACAACGTCGCCGCCACCTATGGGCGACGGCGCGAGGGGCGACCTTACGTCTTCGTCCCGGGGAGTTGGAACGGCGCGCGGCTGTTCACCACCGACCTCTCGCCGGCAAAGTTTTTCTGCACGGACGAACTCATCGCCTGCGCCCGCAAGCACGGGCTGACCAACTTCAGATTCGTGCCCGTCGCGGAGGGCGACGCCGTCGAGAACAAAGGCCTGAAGTACCTGGCCTGAAGGGCGTTGCCGACGGCATCGCCCGGGCGGAATGGGCCGGGCCCGGCGATGCCGCAAAACTGACGCACCCCCGGAGCGCTTGCCGAGAGCGCGGGCAAGTCCCCGTGCGCTTCGGCATAGAGGAAGACGTGATGAGGAGCTTCAAGTTGCTACTGTTCATCGCCTGCGTGTTCGGCCTCGCCGGCCACGCGGAACGGGCGCGCGCGGGGCACAAAGCGCACGGCCGCCGTCAAGTTCAGACGGCGGCGCGGGCCGAAAGTCTGTTCAGGCAGAGCTGCGCCAGGTGCCACGGGCTGGATGGGCGCGCGCGGACGGAGTTGGGCGAACTCACGGGCGCGCCGGACTTCGCGGACGCGGCCTGGCAGGAGGGCCGCAGCGGCCAGCGCATGCGCGCGAGCATCGCTCACGGGCGCGGCGGGATGCCGTCTTTCAAAGACAGGCTGTCGCCGGGCGAGATAGCGTCCCTCGTCGCCTACATCCGCGGGTTTCAAAAAGTAGCGGACCAAAACCCGCGGCGGTGACGGTTGTTTTGCAAGTTCACGACAGGAAGTGGAGCGTAATGTCTCATCACGAAGCGATGACACTCCCAAGAGAATAATGACTTACGTCCGGGTTGCGCGGGTTTGCGCCGTCACTACTTCGCACATCGTTAGCGTTCCGCCAGCGTGCGGCGCGGCCCCGCCTCGCTAACCATGCCCCTCTGCTGCCAATAAATACCGCCCGTCAGTTCGGTTATTCAAAACCATGCAAAAGCATTCGCCGGCCCTAAGTCGAGCCGGCCGGGTACGCGGCGCGGAATAACCGCGCGCCCGGTAGGGATACATGCAGCGGAAGCGTCGTGGGGGTGCTAGCCCCACAAGGAACATCAGCCGGTTACGTCGCCGTGCGGCGCGGGCGGACCGATCCCAGTTCTGCCGCGGGGCAGGCGCGGGGCTTATCACAACGAAGGAGAGAGCAGTTATGCAAGGAAGAAAGATATTCATCGGCCTCGTCGCCGCGTTCGCGCTGCTGTGCGCGCAGACGGTGGCGGCCAAGCCCAAGGGCGCTAAGAAGGCGGCGCGGCAGGTCACGTTCAAGGTGCGCATCGAGAACATCTCCAGCCCCGAGGGGCAAGCGGCTTCGGACGGGACACGCTGGCCCTTCGCGCTGTCGCCGGGGCTCTACGTCGTCAACGAGAAGGGCGCGGTGCTGTTCAGGGAGGGGCGCAGGGCCGACGCAGGGCTCGAAGCGCAGGCGGAGGACGGCAACGCCGAAGCGCTCGTCAAGTCGTTCGAGTCCATGAATCACGAGACGGCGCGGTACGGCGTCTTCAACACGCCGGAGGGCGCGGGCGCGCCGGGGCCCGTCGGGCCGGGGGCGGCTTACGAGTTCAACGTCAACGCCACGCCGAAGATGAAGCTGACGCTCGTGACGATGTTCGGGCAGTCGAACGACTACTTCTACGCGACCGAGCAGCCGGTCGATCTGTTCGACGAGGCCGGGGAGCCGCTGAGCGGCGACATCACCGCGCGCCTCGCGCTCTACGACGCCGGGACGGAAGTGAATCAGGAGGCGGGCGTCGGAAGCGACCAGGCGCCGCGGCAGAAGGCGCCGAACACGGGCGCGGCCGAGGGTGGGGTTGTGCGGATGGCGAAGGGCGACTCGTTCTACGCGAAGACCGCGCAGCTCTTCCGCGTCACGGTCACGCCGGTCAACTAGGGCGGGCAGGTCAGTACTACCGGCAGTCGCGTGTGGTACTGACCTGACTCTTATAGAAGAGGTGAACAATGATAACCAGAGCAATCACGAGAATATCTATGGCGGCCTTCGTCCTGTCGCTGCTGGCCGCGGGGGCGCAGGCGCAGGTGAGCAGCAAGAAGGTGCTCAACCTCGAAGGCGCGCGCAAGGTCATCGCCGCCGCCGAGGCCGAGGCCAAGCGTTTGAACGCGCCGGGCGGCGTCATCGCGGTCGTGGACGACGGCGGCAACCTCGTCGCGTTGGAGCGGCTCGACGGGACGTTCACGGCGGGCGCGAACATCTCGGTCGGCAAGGCCAAGACCGCCGTCATGTTCAAGCGGCCGACGAAGTTCTTCGAGGACGTCATCAAGAACGGGCGCACGGCGATGGTCGCGCTCCCCGACTTCACGCCATTGCAGGGCGGCGTCCCCATCGAGTACGAGGGGCAGATCATCGGCGGCGTCGGCGTCTCGGGCGCGGCCTCGGCGCAGCAGGACGAAGAACTGGCGTTGGCCGGCGCCGCCGCCTTCAGGACGGCGGGCGGCAAGTCCGAGGAGACGCGCGCCCCGGCCGTCTCCTTCTTCGAGAGCAACACGGTGCGCGCCGCCTTCGACAAGGGGGCCGTGCTCGTCGGCGACGACTCCGGGCACGACTACATGGTTCACGCCTCGCGCCGCGAGAAGCCGGGTATGGCCGAAGTCCACGCGCTCGACACGGACATCATCTACGTGCTCGACGGCGAGGCGGACTTCGTCACCGGCGGCCGCGTCGTCGAGGGGAAGGAGGTCGCGCCGCACGAGATTCGCGGCACGAGGATAGATGGCGGCGACGCGCGCCGGCTCAAGCGCGGCGACGTGATCACGGTCGCCAGCGGCACGCCGCACTGGTTCCGTGAAGTGCGCGGGCCGTTCCTCTACTACGTGGTGAAGGTGCGTTAGCAGCCTGACGAGGTGTAACAGCGGAGGTGTGAGATGAGACTGCGTGCAATCATGCTGGCGGGGGCGGTGCTCTCCCTCGCGTTGATGTCGGCGGCGGGCGGCGTGGGCGCGAGGGAAGTCCTGCCGGGCATACCGGACGAAGCGACGCCCGCGGCCACCGTTGACCTGACGACGGACGACGGGTTGAGGGCGGTCGGCGGCGTGTGGCGCTACAGCGACACGCGCATCGTCGAGACGGAATTCCGCGCGCCCGGCCCCGACGGCCAGCCGACCGGCGCGCCCGTCAAGACCTACGACTACACGCCGCACGCCGGCGGCTCAGACTTCGACGACTCGCGCTGGACGACGGTCGCCCCGACTGCTTTGAAGGAGAGGCGTGGCGCGGGGCGGCTCAGCTTCAACTGGTACCGCCTTCGCCTGACCGTCCCTGAGCGCGTCGGCGGCTTCGAGACGGCGGGCTCGACGGTCGTCTTCGAGACGGCGCTCGACGACTACGCGGAGGTCTGGGTTGACGGCGAGCTTTCGCGCTCACTCGGGCAGAGGGGCGGCTCTGTCGTCGGCGGCTGGAACGCGCCGAACCGGCTCGTCGTCGGGCGCGACGTGCGACCCGGTCAGCAGATACAACTGGCCGTCTTCGGTATCAACGGCCCCGTCTCTGCGACGCCGACCAACTTTATCTGGGTGCGCGAGGCCAGGCTTGAGTTCTTCCGTAGCGGAGCCGCGCCGCTCGCCATCGCGCCGAGCGAGGTCAACGTCGAGGTCGAACGCAGAGACCCCGCGATTGAGCGAATCGTCGGCCCGAACCCGAAAATCTACAAGCTCGCCGAGGGCTTCAAGTTCACCGAAGGGCCGGTCTGGGTGCCGCGCGACGGCGGCTTCCTGCTCTTCAGCGATCCGAACGCGAACCGCATCTACAAGTACAAGCCCGAAGGGAACGAGGTAGGTCGCCTCGAAGTCTTCCGCGACCCGAGCGGCTACGCGGGCACGGACGTTAAGGAGTACGGGCAGCCGGGCTCGAACGGGCTCGCGCTCGACCCGCGCGGCCGTCTGACCATCAACCAGCACGGCAACCGCCGCGTCGTCCGCGTCGAGGAGGACGGACGCGAGACCGTGCTCGCCGACCGCTTCGAGGGCAGGCGGCTGAACAGCCCGAACGACCTCGTCTACCGCTCGGACGGCACGCTCTACTTCACCGACCCGCCCTTCGGCCTGCCGAAGTTTTTCAAAGACCCGCGCAGGGAGCTGCCCTACAGCGGCGTCTACTCTCTACACAAAGGTAAGCTGCAACTCGTCGGCAAGGATTTGACCGGGCCGAACGGCATTGCGCTCTCGCCCGACGAGAAGTATCTCTACGTCGGCAACTGGGACGAGGGGCGCGTCGTCGTCATGCGCTACGAGGCGCGCGCAGACGGGACACTCGACAATGGACGCGTCTTCTTCGATATGACACCCGCGCTCGACCGCGAGAAGAACGCGATAGACGGCGTCAAGGTTGACCGGGAAGGGAACCTCTACGTCTCCGGCCCCGGCGGCCTCTGGGTCATCTCGCCCGGGGGCAAGCACCTCGGGACGATCATCGCGCCCAGACACATACACAACATGGCCTGGGGAGACGAAGACGGCCGCACGCTCTACCTCTGCGCGCGCTCCGGCCTCTACCGCATGCGCCTGAACGTAACCGGCGCGGGGAGGTTCGCGCCGGGGAAGTGAAGGAATAAAAAGGGAGCGCCGCGAGATTCAGAGACGGCGCAGAGAGCGCCGCCGACAATGGAGTCGGCGGCGCTCTCTGTTGAGAAGATAACTTCTTACTTTGATGGAGGAATGAATGAACGGAGTGACGAAAGTGCGCGGGGCCTTGACGGCCGTCGCGCTGGTTGCCCTGCTGACGCTCGGCGCGTCGGGCGCGAGCGCGCAGGGCCTGCTCAATAAGCTGAAGGAGAAGGCGAGGCCGAAGGTCGAGACGAGCGGCCAGACGGGAACAACAGGCACCGGACAGTCCGGCGACTTCACCACGATGGGCATCGGGCCGGGCGACGGGAGTATGGCGGGAAGAACCTCGAACGTTAGCGCGACGGCCGTGTGGCCCGGCAACGCGAACGTGTCGCCGATGTCGGTCGATAAGACCTCGGTGCAGGTGCAGACGTGGCGGCGCACAGGGGCGGGGCATGCCGCGCCGTGGGGCTGGACGCCGCGCGTCTCCTTCAATCTCAACGGCGCGTTGCCTCAGGGCGCGCAGCTCCTCGTCGAGTTCAAAGACCCTGCGGGCAAGCCCTGGGTGAGCTTCGCCTGCCAGGCCGAGTCACGCTTCGACGGCCGACTCTCCGAGGTGAAACTCTGCGACGGCGGGCTCCCCTCGGAGAAGGGCGCGACGCTGACGGGCGCGTACGAGTTCCGCATCACGCTGCACAACGAGCTTCAGGGGACTGACCAGCAGCTCTTCAACGGCAAGGCCGTCGTGAAGAAGTTCCTGCCCTACCCCGACGAGAAGAATCACTTCGACTTCTACGTCGATCAGGACTGGAACCTCCCCGTAGCCTACGTCCAGCCGAAGCCGGAAGCCTTCTACGCCGCCGACCGCGCCGAGTACTCCGAGCTACAGGTCGTGACGTGGCTGCGCGGCCCCGTCCGCGACGGGAGCGTCAACGCCTACCTCTTCTACAAGGGGCAGCAGATCGGCCACACCGAAGACACGATGCACGGCGTCGCCCGCCGGGACGTGGCGCACGAAACCTTCAACGCCAACACGCCGAACGAGTGGGGGCGCTACGTCTTCACTTTCTTCAACGTGCAGGTCTTCAACCGCGAGACGAACGGCGCGCACGCCGAAGGCTTCCGACTAGGGCAGAACCCGGGCGAGTACGAGGTGAAAGTCCTGCGCGGCGGCAAGCTGGCGCGCGTCTTTAAGTTCGCCGTCGGCGCTGACGGCCGCATCGCGGACAACCGCATAGCGAGCGGGAGCCGTCTGGACACGTACCGCATCATCGTCCCCGCGCAGGTGCTCGGCACAGAGGACGGACAGTGGGATCGCGAGGCGTGGAAGGCGGGCGCCTTCTACGGCAACCCGCTGAATGGCTTCATGCCGTAAGAAGAAGAACTAACCGCAGAGACACAGAGACGCGGCTTGTAAACTTAACAAGCCGCGTCTCTGTGTCTGTGTTCAGACTTATCGACGGATCGTGAGCTGTTCAGCGGGCGAGGGCGCGGCGGATGCGCTCGCGCGCCTCTTCGGAGAGTTTGACGGCGGACTCGACTTCGTCGGCCGCCGCCTCCTCCTCTTGCGCCGCGCGGGCGCGGAGGGCCGAGCGCATCGTGCGCAGGTTCTCCAGGTACCAGACGCACCAGACGCAGACCCAGAGGTGGAGTTTGAGTGTTAAGCGCTCACGCAGAGTGAGCGGGCGCTCAAGGGACTCCGACATCACGGGCGCCATCTGCTTGCAGGTCGGCAGCCTGCGCAGCAGGAAGTAGCGCGCCGCGTGGATCGCTTTGTCGTAGAGTGCCGTTCCCATCTTCAACCTTTCACCGTCCTGAACGCTTCGCCAAATCGGGTCTGAACCAGTTCATCTCTAAGCAGCGCCGCAGGTGAGAGCGCGCGCGGTGGAGCATCACCCAGAGGTTGTTGGTCGTGATCTGAAAGACCTCGCAAATCTCCGCACTCTCCAGCCCGTCCACCTCGCGCAGCAGGAAGGCGCTCGCCACGCGCTCCGGCAGGGGCGAGAGGCATTCGCGGAAGACCTCCCAGAACTCCGTCTGCTCGCAGAGCCGTGCCGGGTCTGCCTGCCAGTCCACGGGCGCCTTCGTGTCCCACCAGTGTCCCGTCCACTCATCCGACGCGGACCTGAACAGCTCCGGGTGTTCGAGCGTCTCGTCGCCGAGCTGACTCGCGGGCGTCTGGCGGCTCGCGCGGCGGAAGTGGTCGATGATCTTGTGCTTGAGGATGCCGGTCAGCCACGTCCTCTCCGAGCCGCGGCCGGCGAAGCCCTCGTAAGCCTGGAAGGCGGCCAGCAGCGTCTCCTGCACCGCGTCCTCGGCCGCCGAAGGGTCGCGCAGGCGGAAGAGCGCGTAGCGGTAGAGGTAGTCGCCGTGCCGTTCGAGCCAGAGGCTCGGGTCGGCCGAGACGTTGGTGCTGGCAACCTGCGAAGTAGCCATCGGGGGAATACCTAACAGAGAAAAGACCGGAGACCCGCGCGAAGCACGCATGGTATCATACGCCGCCCGAGGGCCTCGACATTCATTCTCGACCAGAGGAGCAGCATCTTGCGTCTCGCAACGTGCCGCGACTGCGGCCTCGAAATAGACCTCGACTCAAGGGGCTGCCCGAAGTGCGCCCGCAACCTCGACGCCGAGCGGGCCGTCGCAAGGGTCGTCCGTCTGGCGGTCGTGCTCGTCGCCGCGGCCGTCATACTCGCCGCAGCCTACCTCGCGCTCCGCGGGGCCTGACCCCGCCACACGTTCGCCGTTCGCGAAGAACATCTCGACCTCGCCCTTGCCCTTCGCCTCGACACGCCCCCTGTACTCGAACACGAAATCATTCCTCAACAACTCGTAGGTCGCGCGCGAGACGTTGACGCGGCCGGGCGCGCCGGCCGACTCCATGCGGCTCGCCGTGTTGACCGTGTCGCCCCACACGTCGTAGGAGAATTTTTCCCGCCCGATGACGCCCGCCACCAGCTCGCCCGTGTGGACGCCGACGCGCACGTCCCAATAGGGAAGACCGGCGGCCGTCTTCGCCGCGCGCGTCTCTGTGACGAAGCGGGCGATCTCCAGCGCCGCGCGGACGCAGTCGCGCGCGTGCGTTGTGTTGGGCTCGGGCACGCCGCCGGCGGCCATGTAGGCGTCGCCGATGGTCTTGATCTTCTCAAGGTTGTGCCGCCGCGCGATCTCGTCGAAGCGGCGGAAGCAGAGGTCCAGCTCCGAGACGAGCTGTTGCGGCGTGAAGGCTTCGGCGATGCGCGTGAACCCGACGAAGTCCGTGAAGAGCACCGTGGCGCTCTCGTACTCGCGCGGCTCGACGCGTTCGTAAATCTTCAGCTCGCGCGCGACCGGCTCGGGGAGCACGCTCAACAGCAACGCGTCCGTCAGCCTTCGCTCCTGGTTGAGCCCGCCCGAGAGCACCGCGACGAGGGCCGCCGTGAAGACCTGCACGAAGATGAGGTTGCCCGTTACGTCGTAGAAGCGCTCGCGCGGGTCTGCGTATGGGGTGAACAGTTCGGGTTGGCTTCCTTCGAGCACGAGGAGTGCGAGCGTCGCCGCGCCGAAGACCGCGACGGCGGCCAGCGTCCTGCGCCTGCTCCCCGAAAGGATGACGGCGATGACGAGCGCGGGGACGAGGTAGTAGTGAGCGCCGCCTACGGAGCCCGCGTTGCCGAGTGTGTTGGCGGAGAGGAAGAGGATTATGAGCAGCACGAACGGCCAGTAGAGCCGCCGGTGCTCGACGCCCGAACGCGAGAGGCAGTAGAAGAGGAAGAAGAGCGCGCCCGTCGAGAGTTGGAGCGCTATCAACAGACGGCCGCTCTCCAGACCCGCGAGCGCGAACGCGCCGCCGAAATTCGTCGCGGCGTTGACGAGCGCGATGATGTTGAAGAGACGCTGCTCCAGCGTGACGCGTCGCGCGTCGCCGAACAGTCTTGCCGGCAGTTGGCCTGAGAACTCTCTCACCTGTCCCTCGTTCTGAAATCTAGGCCGCGGCGGCAGTCCGCGTAGAGCGGCTGCGCGCCGGAGCCGCGCCGATGCCGTAACCCGAAGCGACGCCCGCCAGCATCTCGCGCAGGAGCTTGCGCCCGCGGCTCAGTCGCGACATGACCGTCCCCAGCGGCACGCACAGAATCTCCGCAATCTCGCGGTAGGAGAACTCCTCCACGTCCGCCAACAGCACGACCTCGCGGAAGCGCGCGGGGACGCGGCCGAGCGCGGCCAGCACCTCCTCGTCCTGCAACTCCTGACCGACGGGCGGCACGTACGCGACCGTCTGTGCCAGCAACTCCGCGTCCGTCTCGGCCGTCCTCTTCAACAGCGCGTAACGGCGGCGGCGCTGGTGTTCGAGCTTGTTCATCAGAATCTTGAAGAGCCACGCGCGGCAGTTCGTCCCCGGCTCGTAAGCCTTGAAGGAAGCCCAAGCCTGCGCGTAGGTCTCCTGCACGAGGTCTTCGGCCTCCGTGCGGTCGGCCGTCAAACGGACGGCGGTGCGGAAGAGCACGTCGATGTGCGGCAAAGCCTCTGCTTCAAAAAGCCTCTCTGCGTCTGTTCCGTGCATGGACACACCTCTCCCCGCGCGAATCGAGGGATTCGCCGAAAGTCTCTCGATGAACTTTTGACCGTCCGGGAAATCTCTTCGGCCGATACCCGGCGGCCGCGCGAGCCCCCTCGCACGCCCGACCGCCGGACTCTCAAGGCCGGCCCGCCCGGCCTTCGATTCGCGCGGGCGGGCCACTTGGACTGGCTTTCAGGTGCCGTATTTCAAAGAAGCCGTGTGGGCAGGTTAGGGAAGTAATTTATCGCTCGCCCCGCCGCCAACGGCTCGTTACGTCCATTGGTCGCGCGGGCGCGGGAATCCTTACAGAAAAAATTTTCGGCTTGCCGGAAGGTTATGGCCGGGGCTGTTTTGAAGGTTGAGCGAGGGCGGGTTTCATCCTCGTCGTGCGCGCGCGCGGGCGCGCCGGGCGTGACGCCCTGCACGTCTTCGACGAGCGCGCGCAGCAGCTCCGCCACGCTCCAAGCCTGCGCGACCGCCCCGCGCGGCGCGTGCGGGGCGTCGCCTTCGAAGATTTCCGAGACGTGGCCGAGGCACGCCTCTTTCAGATGAGCGACGAGCGGCGCGAGAAGCTTGCGGGTGCGCCCGAGTGTTTCAGGCGTGTGGCCGTGCACCTTGAGGTAGGCGGTGACGAAAGGCCCGATGAGCCACGCCCAGACGGCACCCTGGTGATAAACGGCGTCACGCTCCGCGGGGCCCCCGCCATAACGTCCGCTGTACTGCGGGTCGGAAGGGGCGAGACTCCGCAGGCCGTAAGGCGTGAGCAACTCGCGCTCGACCGCATCAACCACGAGGCGCGCCCGCTCAGACGACAGCATCGAGTAGCGCAGGCTCGCGGCGAAAATCTGGTTGGGTCGCATAGACGCGTCACGCGCCGTACCCTCTACCACGTCGTAGAGGCAGCCGGCCTCCTCGTTCCAGAACTGCACGTTGAAACTGTCGCGTGCGCGCGAGGCCATCGCGGCGTACTTGCTCTCGGCTGCTACGAATCCGAACTCACGGGCGAACTCTTCCATGGTGAGCAGGGCGTTATACCAGAGTGCCTGTATCTCGACGGGCTTGCCGTGGCGCGGCGTGATGACGCGGTCGCCGACTTTCGCGTCCATCCAGGTCAACTGCGCGCCCCCGACGCCCGCGGCGAGCAGGCCGTCCCCGTCAACGTGAATCCCGTAGCGCGTGCCGCGCTCGTGCCACTCGATTATCTCTGTAAGAACGTCATACAAGTTCGCGCGGACGAACTCGGAATCGCCGGTGTAGGCGACGAGGGCGCGCGCGGCCTCGAAGTACCAGAGCGTCGCATCCACTGTGTTGTACTCGGGGGCCTCGTCGCCTTCGGTGAAGCGGTTCGGGAGCATGCCCTGACTGACGTGCCTGGCGAACTCCGCGAGGATGCTGCGGGCCACGTCGAAGCGGCCGGTGACGAGCGTCAGACCCGGCAGCGCGATCATCGTGTCGCGCCCCCAGTCGCCGAACCAGTGATAACCCGCGATGACCGTCTTCTGACTCCCGCGCGCGACGACGTACCGGTCGGCCGCCGCGGTCAGAGTGCGCACCGCCTCGTCTTCAGAAGGCGACGACTCAAGCACGACCTTTCGCCTTTCGACTTCGGCATTAATCAACCCATCCGCGTGCGCGGCGTCGCGCCTCTCGGTCGAGGCGATGATGAAGACGCTGCTGTCTGAAGTCAGGTCGAACTTGAGCGCGAACGGGCTGAAGAGGTCTTCCCGGTGGTCGAGCCCGCGCGCCTGCTCCTCGGCGTATGTGAAGTTCCGATACCAGTAACCGCTTGTCTCGACCTCGCCGCCCTCGTGCGCGAAGTGGAGCGCGGGCAGGCCGTCGTAGGGCGCGACGCTCAACAGACCGTCTTCCGCGCGGACGCGCGGGTCGAGCGCGCCGTTCTCGTGCGTCAGGGCGTGGTAGTCGCGGAAGGCTATCAGCGGGCGGACTTCCAGCCGCACGTCCGTCTCGTCCGCACCGACCCGCCGCAACGAGTAACGGACGCAGGTCGTGTTCTCGCCGTGCGGCATCACGACCGACTTCTCCAACTCGAAGCCTTCGACGCGGTAGGTGAAGATGGGGAAGGGGTCGAGCCGGAAGCGGCTCATCAAGAGATGCCCCCGCGGGTGGACGACGCCGGGGTACTGGTTGGAAGAAAGCTCGTAGCGCCGACCGGCGACGACCAGCGTCTCTTCCAGCTTCGAGAGCATGACGGTGCGGCCGACGGGCGGTCGCGTCGCCGCCACGAGGAGCCCGTGATAGTGCCGCGTGTTCAGCCCCGCCACGGTCGAAGAGGCGAAGCCGCCCAGGCCGTTCGTCTCAAGCCACTCGCGCGCCGTCGCCTCCCGAAGGTCGCGGCAGATGTCCTCACCGAATTCGATCACAGCGTCACCTCCGTCGTGCGGGGCGGAATCGTTATAACAAGACTGCTTCGGGCTCTTCCAACCTCTCGGCCGCGCCGAGATGCCCCGCCCTCTCCGCGCGCGAAAGGGTCGGCGCGGGCGGATCCATGTACTGCACGATGTCTTTCGTAAAGAGCAGGTCGAGCGTCCAGTCGAGCGCCACGCGCAGCTTCTTCTCGAAGCGCGGGAGCTTGGCGAGGTAGATCGTCCGCCACAGCCACCACGCGACGAAGCCCGAGAAGTTGACGCCGAGGATATTCGCCACGCCACTTCGCCTCCCGATGGCGGCGAGTTGCCCGAGAGTCTTGAAGGCGAACGGGCGCTTACTTCGCCCGCGCACCGCCGCCTCGATGTTACGCGCAACGACCTTGCCCTGCCTGAGCGCGTGCTGCGCGGTCGGCGGATAGGGTCGCCCCGTCGCCGGGTCGGGCACCGATGCACAGTCGCCGAGGGCCCACACGCCCGGCCAGCCCTCCACCTCTAAAAATTCGTCCGCGCACAAACGGCCGCGCTCGCGCCGGCACGGGAGCGTTTCGAGCAGGGGGTTGGGCGAAGTCCCGGCCGTCCACACGAGCGTACTTGTTACGATGCGCTCGCCGTCGCTCAGCGTCACCTCGCGGTCGGCGACGGCTTCGACCTTCGTGTTCGTGCGAATCTCGACGCCGCGCCCGGCCAGTTTCTTCTGCGCGTAGCGGCCGAGCTTCTCACCCAACTCGGGCAGCAGAAAGTCGCCGGGGTGAACGAGCACGACGCGTAGCATCTCCTCTTTCAGATGGGGATAGAAGCGGATGGCCTCGCGCAGGAAGTCATTGACGCCGGCGACGGTCTCGACGCCCGCGAAGCCGCCGCCCGCCACGACCAGGTTCAGGAGCGGCTCGCGCGCCCGCGGGCAGCACTCGAAGTCCGCTTCCTCAAGGTTCGAGATCAGCCGGTTGCGCAGAGCCACGGCGTCGCCGAGCGTCTTCATCGTCAGCGCGCGCTCTTCTAATCCCGGCAGGCCGTAGAAATTCGTCACCGAGCCGAGCGCGAGCACGAGGTGGTCGTACTTAAGCTCGTGCCCGTGCGGCTCCTGCCCGTGTGAGACGCCGACCCGTCTGTTCGGGAGGTCAACGTAGTCAACCACGCCGTCGAAGAATTTCACACGGCGCAGGAGCTTGCGCACGGGGTTGACGATGTGCGTGATGTCGAGGTCGCTCGCCGCCACCTCGTGCAGCATCGGCGTGAAGAGGAAGAAGTTCTCGCGGTTGACGAGCGTGACCTCCACGCGCGGGTCGCGCGCCAGCCCCTTCTCCAACTCAATCGCGGCGTAGAGCCCCGCGAAGCCGCCGCCCAGTATCAGAATCTTTGTTCGCCTCTTCTCGTCCATTCGTCCCCCAACCTGTTCGCAAAGTTTCGTCCGGCGGACACTTCCGCTGACGTGTAATCGCGGGAACGCGAGGATTTATTCCTCACCCGCCCGCGGCGGAATAAATTGGCCTTCAGGGGGAATACACCGGCGTCAGTCCGGAGAAGGACTCGAACCCCGACGAAATTTCTCAGGAAGGCGCGGCGGCGCGGATGTAATTGCGATGGGCTCAACCAACACTCGGAAAGGCGCGTGCGTGAGGGTTCGTCGGGGTCTGGACGCCCACTTGAGCGGCGAACTGGACGCGACGACCGCACGCGAGACACGCACACACTTGAAGGAGTGCGCGCCTTGCGCCGCGCTGCTCGAAGAGCGTCAGCGCGTACGTGACCTCTTACGCCACGCCGTGCGCGGGGTTCAGGCGCCGCCTCGTCTCGCGGGCGCGATCCGGGCGATGATTCGAGCGAATTGAGCGCGGTGAGAATAGTGACCCGCGCGTCCCGTGCAGGGCGGTAGGAGGCTGTGTATGATCGAACTTCGTTGTCACAACGCGTGCCGTTCGTAGCCGCGCGCTTCCTGTTGACGGCCACGCACAGGGCTTAGTGTCACGGGGGCGTGCCTACGGCGCGTAGAGCCGCTGTCCACTGTCCCATGTTAGACCGCGCGCGAAAGTTGGTGGAGTCGGTCAAGGCGAATTCCTTCCCGGAACTCGGCGGCGCCGATATAAGGCCGCGGCTGTTTCACGGCCGCGGCGACTATTTCCGCGCGCGCTTCAGCGTCCATCGCCTTCTGTTTGGTCGGCCGATGCGTTACTACGTCGGCGTCAACCCCGCCGCGTTCGAATCGGGAGTTGCGGAAGGGGCCGCACGTGCAATCGTGGCGCACGAGTTATGTCACATCCTCTACTTTGAACGGGCTGGGCGACTTGAGTTGCTCATGCTCATGCGCCTCCTCTCGAAGAATTTCACGGCGCGTTTTGAAAGACTCACCGACCTCGAAGCTATTGTGAGGGGGTACGGTGAAGGGCTCAGTGAGTACCGCGAATGGCTTTACAGAAACGTGCCGCCGGAAAAGCTCGCCGAGAAAAGGCGGAACTACTTCTCGCCCGCAGAGATCGCCGCGGTACAGGCTCTAACCGCACGACGGCCGGAGTTATGCACCCGCTGGCGGGCGAACATTCCTCTAACTCTGGAAGAGATCACCGCGAGCACCGCGCCGCGGGCAGGTCATGTCCCGTCCGGTTGAGGCACCGCCCTCGTCATCCGCACTCTCCCGCCTTTGCTCCACAGCGTGTCGTACTCGTTCTTAATTATTGACTCTTCCGTAAAGCCCATCCGCGCGAAGAAGGCACGCGCCTCTGAGTCCTCCCGGACCTCAAGTGCGACCAACCCGAGCCCGAGGCGCGCCGCCTCGACGACCGAAGCGTTAATCAAACGCGCCCCCACGCCACGCCGGCGACAGGACTTATCCACCGCCAGATACGTTACGTGTAGCTCACCCGGCAGAACGATGGGCTCCGTGGAGGCCCGAACGGGCTTAGAGTTTTTCAGAGTCCTGAGCAGGCCGACCAGCCCGAGGCGGCGCATGACGACCAGTGCCGACCCCAACATCCCCGCCACTCGCCCCCGGTCCACGCCCCGCCGCGCGCGCGTGTAGAGCACGAGGCCGACGACTTCTTCATCCTGTTCACTCACGGCGACGCGGAAGGAGCGGAAGCCGAGGGGGTGTCGGCCGCGGTTGACGAGAAGGATCGAGCGCAGGATGCGGCGCGTTAGCCTGGGGCTGGCGTCGAACAGCGTGGTGTAGACGTAGGCGAAGTTCCCCATGAGTAGGCCGAGCAGGGCGTCCACGTCCTCCTTCCGCGCCTCTCTCAAATCAACGTTCAGCCTTTCCTCCTGCGCCGCCGCCGGCGCGGCGGCGGGCGTGGCACCCGCCGGCTGCAACATGTCCGTGACGGGCCTGAGGAACGTGCACCGTAGCGAGTAGTAGATGTTGAGCAGCAGTGCGGCGGCCGACGTCAGCCCCAGTGCCGTATAGCGTGCATCCGTCTGCGGCGGCGCCGTGCAAACGAAGACCGAGACGGCGAGCACCGTCACTATGCCGAGCAGGTTAGCCAACTGTAGGCGCGCTTCAAGCCGGTAATACTGCGAGCGTACCCCGGCATGCGAGGAGGCCGCCCCGCGGATTTTTAAGTAGGCGCGCGTGTAGCCCAGGAAACCAAGCACCGACAGGATGCTCAGCCTCTTGTGGAACTCTACCACGTCGAAAGGGTTCTGTTTGAGCGAGTAAAAGACGAAGTATTCTAGGAGCCCGACGATGAAGATGATGAAGATGTCCGCGAAGTTAATCTCCCACTCGTCGTAATCGAGTGCGGCCGCGACGTATGTCTGGAAGACCCGCAGGAGGAGCACGAAGCAGAGGACGAAGTGGGCGATGACGCGGTAGTCGCCCGTGAAGAAGCCTGCGGAATATATCTGCGGAAAGAGGTTCGCCAGGTCGTTGAAGGCGAGCCCCTGGATGATGCTGACGACCGCCAGAACTATGTTGACGAAATTGCTCGCGTAATGCCTCTGAATTCGGGTTCGGCTCAAGCGAGAATCCATCACACCAGTCCTACTGCTATCGAGACGGCGCCGAGGGTGGCGTGAGAGAGAGCAACGCCCCAGAAGTTGGGATACCGGCGGTAGATCAGCCCCCACACGACGCCCATCAGCAGTGTCACGGCGAGGGTGATTGCGTCGTTATAGATGACATGCAGAAAGCTGTAGGTGACTGCCGAGAGCAGAACCTGCGGCAGCGCGCCCCGAATCCCCGCCGCCCCCATCTCCGAGAAGAGCACGCTCCTGTAGATGAACTCCTGAGCTGGGCCGGAGACAAAGACGTAGAACGGGTAGAACAGCCCCCACTCGGGCGGCACCGGCTCGCGGATGAGTCCGGCCGCGTAAGAGCAGAGCAGCACTGCTACGAGCAACGCCGAGAGCGCGCCGTTGACTGCTAAAGACCCTTTGAGGTTGTCCGTCCTGAATCCCAGGTCTCTCAGTCTCCGCCCCCGCCACAGCGAATACGCCAACAGCACCCCGGTCATCAGCAACAGAACCCTGAAGCGGTATACGAATGGGACGAGGCCGAGCCATATCAGGACGACCGGCGCGTAAAAGGCAGCGGCCAGGAAGAGGACGAATCCGCCTGGACTGCTCCGAGCCGCCCTCACAGGCGACCCCGCTGCACGGCCGTGCCCGGCACCCGCTTCTCCAAGCCTCGACTCCACCGAACGCCTCCGGTCGGGAAAGTTGGAAGTTAAGAGCCGCCCCACACTCAGCGCGATTTATAACACGACAGGGTCACCCGGCCACAAGCCCTGTCGTGGAAAGTCAGATAGGCGAGTGCTTACGCGCGCGGCGTGCGGGGCCGCGCCTCGCGCAAAAAAACATTGTAAGGATTCAAGGGCGTGGGCGACTAACTGAGCGGACAGGGTGCGCGGCGGCACGGATGACCGTCACGCTCAGGTTAAAGAAAAATTGCCCAGGCTGCCCGACGGCGGTCTTTGAAGGAGAGGAGATTCACGGCATGTCTACGCGTAAGCTCATCATCATCGCTGCTCTGCTGGTTGCCTTCGGCGGCTGGTACGCCTTCCGCCCAGAGCGGCTGTTTATAGACGCCCGAGTCAACGAGCAATTCCCGACGGCCGCGGCCGCCGCGCAGCCCGCGGTGTTGGCCTCCGGCGGTTTCCACGGCGTGGCCCACGAGACGAAGGGCGTTGCCACCATCTACCAGTTGGCCGACGGCAAGAAGACGTTACGGCTCTCCGATTTCCAGACCTCGAACGGCCCCGACGTGCAACTCTACCTCGTCGCCGCCCCCGACGCTCACGATAACGAGACGGTCACGCGCGCGGGTTTCCTTCACGTGGGGGCGCTGAAAGGTAACGTCGGCGACCAGAACTATGAGCTGCCGAGCGACGTTGACCTCTCGAAGTACAGGTCTGTCACGATCTGGTGCCGTCGCTTCGGCGTGAACTTTGCGACGGCCCCGCTCCGCGGGTAGGACTGTCCGACGTTGGGCGGCCGGCCGGCGTAGTGGCCGAAGCCGCCCGCGACGGAGTTGGTACCATCATGACGGCGTACACCAACATTGGATCGCCAGCGCCGCAGGGGCACGAACACGCCCACGCGCAGAATCGCTTCGCTGTCATCCCGACGCCGGAACGGCTCAAGGCCGACACGGTGCGCACGGGGCGCGGCGTCCGCGTTGCCTTTCTCGACTCGGGCTTCTACCCGCACCCCGATTTGATCGAGCCGCGGAGCCGCATCGTCGCTTTCAAAGACATCTCGGGCGAGGAGGCGTCGCTCGACGCGGTGCGCGAGCCCGAGCCGTGGCACTGGCACGGGACGATGGTGGCGGTCGCGGCCGCGGGCAACGGGCGACTCTCGGAGGGCGTCTACCGCGGCCTCGCTTCGGAAGCCGAAGTGGTGCTGGTTAAGGCGAGCGCGGGTGGCGAAATCACCGGCGAGTCAATCGCGCGCGGCATCGAGTGGGTTATCGAGAACCGCGAGAGGTACAACATACGCGTCCTCAACATCTCGCTCGGCGGCGACGCGGACTTGCCGCACGCCTTGAGCGACATCGACCGCGCGGCCGAACGGGCGGTCGCCGCAGGAATCGTCGTCGTCGCCGCGGCCGGCAACTCGGGCTGCGGCGAGCGCCCGCACTCGATACCGCCCGCGAACTCGCCCTCGGTCATCACGGTCGGAGGGTACTCGGACGGGAACCGTCTGGACGGGGAGGGCTTCGACCTCTACTGCTCGAACTATGGCGCGACCGCCGACGGCGTCGTCAAGCCGGAGTTGATCGCGCCGGCGATGTACGTCGCGGCGCCGATCCTTCCCGACACGCCCTCTTACAGAGCCGCGGAGGCTCTGTCACGGCTGGCGCACGCGCCCGACTACTTCTTCGGCGGCCTGCTCGCGGGGCTGTGGCGAGAGGCGGACTTGCCGGAGTCTGTCCTAGACGAAGAGACGGAAGCGACGAGGGCGCGGGTCGAAGCTCAGTTGCGCGAGAGGAAGATCGTCGCCACGCACTACCAGCACGTGGACGGGACTTCGTTCGCCGCGCCGGTCGTCTCGTCGGTCGTCGCGCAGATGCTCGAAGCCGACCCGCGACTGACGCCCGCGGCAGTCAAGCAGCTCCTCATCTCGACGGCCGTGCGCGTCGGGAGCGCGCCGCTCCTGCGGCAGGGCTACGGCGTGCTCGACGCGCGTCGCGCCGTCGAAGAGGCCACGCGCGAAATTCATTCGCTGAGCGCCGAGAACTTCGGCCCGCCGCGCGTCGAGGGCGGCCGTCTCGTCTTCTTCTACCACGACGACACGGCCGCGTCGGTCGCACTCGCCGGCGACTTCAACGGTTGGGAGTTCTCGCCCCTGAAGAGGGAAGAGGACGGCCTCTGGCGCGTCCGCATAGACCTCCCGGCCGGCGGCCGCTACCGCTACAAGTTCGTCGCGGACGGCGCGCGCTGGACGGAAGACCCGGCCAACGGCTTCAAGGAGGACGACGGCTTCGGCGGCCTCAACTCCGTCCTCAACATCGCCTGACCCTCTCTTACTTCGGAATAAATCAAAACCTCAGAGTGATTCATCCGGCGAGGAACGCAGATGCTTAACGCTCTGAAACATCACTGGCCTGAATACCTGTCCGAGGCGGCGGGGCTCGGCGCGTTCATGGTCTCGGCCTGCGCGTTCGCGGCGTTGCTCTTTCACCCGGCCTCGCCGGTCGCGCGAGCGGTAGAGGGCGAGACCACGCGGCGCGTGCTGATGGGCGCGGCGATGGGGCTGACGAACGTCGGCCTCGTCTACTCGCCGTGGGGCATGCGCTCGGGCGCGCACAACAACCCGGCGGTCACGCTCACCTTCTACCGGCTCGGCAAGGTCAGGGGCGCGGACGCTCTCTTCTACGTGCTCGCGCAGTTCGCGGGCGGCGTGGCGGGCGTCCTCTTAGCGGCGCTTGTTTTAGGAGAGTTGCTCGCCGACGAGAAGGTCAACTACGTCGTGACCGTGCCCGGAAATTTCGGAGTGGTGGCGGCGTTCGCGGCCGAGGCCCTTATCTCGTTCGTGCTGATGTCGGTCGTGCTGCGCGCGTCGAACCATAAGCGGCTCGCACGCTGGACGGGGCTGCTGGCGGGGCTGCTGGTCGCGCTCTACATCAGCGTCGAGTCGCCCATTTCGGGGATGAGCATGAACCCCGCGCGGACGTTCGGCTCGGCCGCCTCGGCGCAGGTGTGGACGGCCCTGTGGGTCTACTTCACGTCGCCGCTCCTGGGGATGCTGCTCGCCGCCGAGGTCTTCGCCCGCACGGGCGCGCGCGCGGCCTGCGCCAAGCTCCACCACCACAACCGCAAGCGCTGCATCTTCAACTGCGAATTCGGAGAGATAGAGAGCAGGGGTCGGAAATCTGAGGTCGGGCGGGAAGAGCCGTTCGAGGTCACGCGGGGCAAGGCCCCCGAGACGGCCGCGCTGCTCCTGGCCGCGAATCTCTAAGCGACGAAGGAGCCTCCATGTCACAGGCGAATCACTACGACGTAATCATCATCGGGACGGGCGCGGGCGGCGGCACGCTGGCGCACAGGCTCGCGCCCTCGGGGAAGAGGATTCTGCTGCTGGAGCGCGGCGGGTTCGTCCCGCGCGAGCGCGACAACTGGGAGTCGCGCGCCGTCAACGTCGAGGGAAAGTACAACACGAAGGAGACGTGGTATGACCGGGAGGGCAAGCCGCTCCACCCGCACACGAACTACTACGTCGGGGGCAACACGAAATTCTACGGCGCCGCGCTCTTTCGCCTGCGCAAAGAGGACTTCGGCGTCGTGCGCCACCACGACGGGCTCTCGCCCGCGTGGCCGATCTCTTACGAAGACCTTGAGCCCTACTACGCGCAGGCGGAGGCGCTCTACCACGTCCACGGGAACCGCGGCGAAGACCCGACCGAAGGGTGGGCGTCGGGCCCTTTCCCGCACCCGGCCGTCTCGCACGAGCCGCGCATCCAGCAACTCGCCGAAGACTTCGCCGCGCTGGGTGTGAAGCCCTTCCACGTGCCGCTCGGGGTGATGCTGAAGGAGGACGACCCGCGCCGGAGCAAGTGTATCCGTTGCGGGACGTGCGATGGCTTCCCGTGCCTGGTGCAGGCGAAGTCGGACGCGCACGTCTGCGCCGTCGAGCCCGCGCTCGAACACCCGAACGTGACGCTTTTGACGAGCGCGAAGGTCACGCGGCTTGAGACGGACGCCTCGGGTCGCGTGGTCACGAAGGTTCACGTCGAGCGCGACGGCGGCGAGCGCGAGACCTTCTCGGCGGACTTCGTGGCCGTCTCGTGCGGGGCCATCAACTCTGCGGCGCTGCTGCTACGCTCGGCGAGCGACAGACATCCTCGGGGCTTAGGCAACTCGTCCGACGTGGTCGGCCGACACTACATGGGGCACGTCAACTCGGTCGTGCTCGCCGTCTCGAAGTGCCCGAACCCGACCGTCTTCCAGAAGACGCTCGCGGTGAATGATTTCTACTTCGGCTCTGAGGACTACGACTTCCCGATGGGGCACATCTCCTTCGTCGGCAAGCTCGACGGCGTGGCGCTCTCGGCGGGCGCGCCGAAGATCGCCCCGGGCTTCACGCTCGACCTGATGGCGAAGCACTCGCTCGACTTCTGGCTCACGTCGGAAGACCTGCCCGACCCGAACAACCGCGTCACGCTCGACCGCGAGGGCAGCATCGTCCTCTCCTACACCCCGAACAACCTTGAGCCGCACAGGCGTTTGCAGAAGAAGCTGGAGAGCCTCATGCAGCGGCAGACGAAGTGCCGCGAGCACGGCCACTCGTGCCACGTCGGGCTCTTCGCGCGCAGCATCTTCCTCGGGCAGCGCATACCGCTCGCGGGCGTCGCCCACCAGAACGGGACGGTGCGCTTCGGTCACGACCCGAAGTCTTCGGCGCTCGACACGAACTGTAAGGCGCATGACCTCGACAACCTCTACGTCGTGGACGGCAGCTTCTTCCCTTCGAGCGCGGCTGTGAACCCCGCGCTCACCATCATGGCTAACGCGTTGCGCGTCGGCGATCACCTGCTGGAGAGGATGCGATGAGGGTCGAAAGATTCCCGCGGCGAGAGGAGGCGCTGCTGCGCCTGTGTGAGGCGGAACCGGCGTTGTGTGGCGTGGTCATGCGCGGGGCCGTGCGAGGGCTGTGGGCCCTGGCGATGCTTCTGCTCGTGCTCGGCCTGCTGCTGCTGCCGGCAAGGGCGCAGAGCTTGCACGTCAAAGGGGCGGCGAGGGCGGCGGTAACGTCGGTCGAGTCGGTCGGCATGACGGTCTCCGACATGGACGCGTCGGTCGAGTTCTACACGCGCGTGCTGACGTTTGAGAAGGTCTCGGACGTGGAGGTGTGGGGCGAGGAGTACGAGCGGCTGCAAGGTCTCTTCGGCGTGCGGATGCGCGTCGTGCGTTTGCGTCTGGGCGACGAGACGATTGAGCTGACGGAGTACCTCGCGCCGAAGGGCCGACCTATTCCCGTTGACTCGCGCAGCAACGACCGCTGGTTCCAGCACTTCGCCGTCATCACGTCCGACATGGGGAAGGCTTACGCGCGGCTGAGGCAGCACAAGGTACAGCACGCCTCGACGGGGCCGCAGACGCTCCCTGAGTGGAACAAGAATGCGGGCGGGATCAAAGCCTTCTACTTCAAAGACCCGGACGGCCACGCGCTCGAAATCTTACAGTTCCCCGAAGGCAAGGGCGCGGAGAAGTGGCACCGGCTGCGTACGTCGGGGCGTCTCTTCCTCGGCATAGACCATACGGCCATCGTCGTCTCGGACACGGAGGCGAGCCTGAAGTTCTACCGCGACGTGCTCGGCCTGACGGTCGCGGGCGCGAGCGAGAACTACGGCACGGAGCAGGAGCACCTGAACAACGTGCGCGGCGCGCGCCTGCGCATCACCGCTTTGCGTGCGCCGCGGGGCGGCATCGGCGTCGAGTTCCTCGAATACCTCGCCCCCCGCGACGGGCGGCCCGCGCCCGCCGACAAGCGCGCCAACGACCTCCTGCACTGGCAGACGGGGCTTGTCACTGAGAACCCGGATGGTTTAGCCGAGCTGCTGCGGCGCGGGCGCTACTCGTTCGTCTCGGACGGCGTCACGACGCTCTTGCCTGACGCGCTCGGCTTCCGCCGCGGCTTCCTCGTCGCCGACCCGGACGGCCACGTGATGCGCGTCGCCGAATACTAACCGCCAGATCAATTTTCTTGAGGAGAGACGACGATGCCGGTGGCCGAAGTCACGGAAGTGTTTGAGGAGACGCAACGAAGGACGCTTACCGCGGAGGAGAGGCGGCTGGCGGAGGCGCGGGAGCGCACGGCGCACTGGAAGCGCTGGGGGCCGTACGTCTCGGAGCGCGCGTGGGGCACGGTGCGCGAGGACTACTCGGCGTACGGGACGGCGTGGGACTACCTGCCGCACGACCAGGCGCGCTCGAAGGCTTACCGCTGGAACGAGGACGGCATCGCCGGCATCTGCGACCGCCACCAGTACCTCTGCTTCGCGCTCGCGCTCTGGAACGGACGCGACACCGTCTTGAAGGAGCGTCTGTTCGGGCTGACAGGCAGCGAGGGGAACCACGGCGAGGACGTGAAGGAGTACTACTTCTACCTCGACTCCACGCCGACGCACTCCTACATGAAGTTCCTCTACAAGTACCCGCAGAATGAGTTCCCCTACGCGCGGCTGGTCGAAGAGAACCGGCGACGCGGCAAGGGCGAGCCCGAGTTCGAGCTGCTGGACACGGGCGTCTTTGACGAAGACCGCTACTTCGACGTGACGGTCGAGTACGCCAAGGGCGGCCCGGAAGACATCCTCGTCTGCGTGAGCGCGACGAACCGCGGCCCCGACGCCGCGCCGCTGCACCTCCTACCCACGCTCTGGTTCCGCAACACCTGGTCTTGGAACGGGGACGAGAAACGACCGGAGCTGCGTCGTCTAAAGGTTAACGAAGGCGGAGCGGAGGTCGTCGAAGCCCGGCACGACTACTACGGCGGGCGCTGGCTCCACTGCGAGGGAGCGCCGGAGCTGCTCTTCACGGAGAACGAGACGAACACCGCGCGGCTTTACGGCGTGCCGAACAGGACTTACGCCAAGGACGGCATCAACAACTATCTGGTTCAGGGCGAGCGCAACGCGGTGAACCCCGAAGGGCGCGGCACGAAGTTAGCGGCGCACTACGCGCTGACCGTCGCGCCCGGCGAGACGGCGACCGTGCGCCTGCGCCTGACCGACGTACGTCCAGGCGCGAACCTCTTCGGCGAAGAGTTCGACCGCATCTTCGACGCGCGAAAACAGGAGGCGGACGAATTCTACGGAGAAATCGTGCCCGCAGACCTCTCCGAAGACGCGCGCAGCGTCATGCGGCAGTCGCTGGCGGGGCTCCTCTGGTCGAAGCAGTTCTACCACTACGTCGTGCGCGACTGGCTCGCGGGCGACCCCGCGCAGCCCGCGCCGCCCGCCGAGCGCAAGCGCGGTCGCAACCGCGAGTGGGCGCACATGCACAACGCCGACGTCATCTCGATGCCGGACAAGTGGGAGTACCCCTGGTACGCGACGTGGGACTTGGCCTTCCACTGCGTCCCGCTCGCGCTCGTCGATTCGGACTTCGCGAAGGAGCAGCTCGCGCTCATGCTGCGCGAGTGGTACATGCACCCCTCGGGGCAGCTCCCCGCTTACGAGTGGGCCTTCGGCGACGTGAACCCTCCCGTCCACGCGTGGGCCGCGCTGCGCGTCTATAAGATTGAGAAGAAGCGGCGCGGCGTCGGAGACCGTGATTTTCTGCGACGCGTCTTCCACAAGCTGCTTTTGAACTTTACCTGGTGGGTCAACCGCAAGGACGCCGAGGGCATGAACATCTTCCAGGGCGGCTTCCTCGGGATGGACAACGTCGGCGTCTTCGACCGCTCGCAGCCGCTCCCGACGGGCGGACACCTCGCGCAGTCGGACGGCACGAGCTGGATGGCGATGTACACGCTGAACCTCCTCGCCATCGCTTTGGAGCTGGCGAAGGAAGACCCGTCGTACGAGGACGTGGCCTCGAAGTTCTGGGAGCACTTTCTACACATCGCGCACGCGATGAACAATCTCGGCCAGGACGACATTTCGCTCTGGGACGAGGAGGACGGGTTTTATTACGACGTGCTCCACCTGCCAGGGCAGGGGAGCCAGACGTTGAAGGTGCGCTCGATGGTGGGCCTCGTCCCGCTCTTCGCCGTCGAGACGCTGGAGCCGGAAGTCGTTGACAGCCTGCCCGGCTTCAAGCGGCGCATGGAGTGGTTCATCGAGAACCGCCCCGACCTGACCGCGGGCGTCGCCTGCATGCGCACGCCCGGTAAAGGCGAGCGCCGCCTGCTCGCCGTCGTAGACAGGGACAGGCTGCGCCGCGTCCTGCGCCTGATGCTCGACGAGTCGGAGTTCCTCTCGCCGCACGGCGTCCGCTCCGTCTCCCGACACCACAAAGGGCACCCTTACGTGCTGCACGTTGACGGCACGGAGCACCGCGTCGATTACGAGCCGGGAGAGTCCTCGACGGGGCTGTTCGGCGGCAACTCGAACTGGCGCGGCCCCGTCTGGTTCCCCGTCAACTACCTGCTCATCGAGTCGTTGCAGAAGTTCCACCACTACCTGGGCTCCGACTTCCGCGTCGAGTGCCCCGCGGGCTCAGGCGTGATGCTCGACCTCGGCGAGGTCGCGGCCGAACTCTCGCGCCGACTCTCGCACACCTTCCTGCGCGACGAAGGGGGGCGGCGTCCCGTCTACGGCGACTCCGAAAAGTTCCAGCGCGACCCGCACTGGCGCGACTTCGTGCTCTTCTACGAATACTTTCACGGCGACACCGGCGCTGGCGTCGGCGCCTCACACCAAACCGGCTGGACGGGGCTCGTCGCCAAGCTGCTGCAACAGAGCGGGGAGTGAGTCTGTAAGTTTTCGCCCGGCCGCGCGACTAAGACTGTGGGTGCTGTTTTGAGCCGCACCGGATTTCATCTTGCGAGGAGAGACATTGTGCAAGGCAGAAAGGTATTTCCGGTCGCCGTCGTCGTCATCGTCACCGCCGTCGGCATAGGCGCGTTCGGCCTGAGGCGCGCCGATGGCGTCGAGCCGGTTAACAGGAGTTCGGACGGTCTGGCGCTGCGCGGCTACGACGCCGTCGCCTACTTCCGCGAGGGCGCGGCCGTCGAGGGTCGCGCCGAGTTCGCGCACGAATGGAACAACGCGCGCTGGCTCTTCAAGAGCGGGGAGAACCGCGACGCGTTCGCGCGCGAGCCGGAGGCCTACGCACCGCAGTACGGCGGTTACTGCTCCTACGCCGTCGCGCACGGCTACACGGCGGACGCCGACCCGCAGGCGTGGAAGGTCGTGGGCGGCAAGCTCTACCTCAACTACAACGCGGACGTGAGGCGACTCTGGGAGCAGGACATCCCCGGCTTCATACAGAAGAGCGAGCAGAACTGGCCGCAGTTCCTCAAACGCAAGCCCGAGCACAAGGGTTAGAGGTACTAAACGCAACGACGGGAGGATTCGTGATGAAAGCGATAGCGGTCACGCCGGGCGTGCCCGGCAGCGTGCGGCTCGTCGAGATGCCGGCGCCCGAGGTCTCGGACGTAAGCCGCGGGCGCGGCGTGCTCGTGCGCGTGCTGAGAGTCGGCGTGGACGGCACCGATAAGGAGATCAACGCCGCCGAGTACGGCGCCGCGCCCGAGGGGTCGGACTTCCTCGTCATCGGCCACGAGGGCTTCGGGCAGGTCGAGGCCACGGGGCCGAACGTGACCGAGGTTAAGCCCGGCGACTACGTCGTCGCCACCGTCCGCCGGCCGGGCGGGAGCATCTACGACCTCATCGGCACCAACGACATGACGACCGACTCGGTCTACTACGAGCGCGGCATCAACCTGCGTCACGGCTTCATGTCCGAGTACTACGTGGACGACGCCGAGTTCGTCGTCAAAGTCCCGCAAGGGTTGAAGGACGTGGGCGTGCTGTTGGAGCCTTTGACGGTCGTTGAGAAGGGGGTCACGCAGGCATACGAGATTCAGCGGCGCCTACGCGTGTGGCGGCCCCGACGCGCGGCCGTGATGGGCGCGGGCACCATCGGGCTGCTGGCGACGCTAGTGCTGCGCCTGCGCGGGCTCGAAGTCGTCACCTTCGGCAAGACGCCGAAGCCATACCTCAACGCCGAGCTGATCGAGGCGCTGGGCGCGACCTACGTCACCAGCGACGAGCTGCCCGTGGCCGAGTCGGCGAGACGTTACGAAGGAGGCTTCGACCTCATCTTCGAGGCGACCGGCTACTCGCCCATCGTCTTCGACTCGATGCAGGCGCTCGCCAAAAACGGCGTGCTCGTCCTTTCGAGCGTGACCGGCGGCGACCGACGCGTCGAGGTGCCCGCCGACAAGATCAACCTCGAATTCGTCCTCGGCAACAAGGTGATGGTCGGCACCGTCAACGCCAACCGCGAGTACTTCGAGGCCGGCGTGCGCGACATGTCGCAGGCGGAACTTGAATACCCCGGCTGGCTCCCGCGCCTGCTCACGAACCCGGTCAGAGGGTTGGAGAACTACCGCGAGCTGTTCGAAAAACTGACGAGTGCGCAGGGTGCCATCAAGGTCTACTGCGAGGTCGCCTGATTCAACCCCTGATGATGCGGAGGTATGTACCGGAGTACTTCACCCTACACGCAGAGATGGGGCGGGACGCGTAGCCATCGCACTCACCGACCCACCCTTCAACTTGATCAGGCCAAACCGGTCTCATGCGTAAAATGAGTTTACCGCGGCTCAGCGTTGAACCGGAGATGCCTGCTTCATCGCACCTCAAAACCCATTTCAGAGACCAAGCTTCCGCGTGGTCTCTTCGGTGACGCTCGGCGGGGCGGCCAGTTCGGCTGTGTCGGCGCGGGCGGGCACGAAGCCGCCCGCGGGCATGCTCTGCGCGGGCGGCAGCGCTGCGGCTTGCTCCCTCCCTTCGAGGCGCGCAGTCGCGGGGTCGTCTGCGGAGTCCGCGGCGACCCGCCCACCGAAGAACAGGCCGCGTGCCGCGCGCAGGATGGGGCGGAGGAGGAGGACGAGGAGCAGCATCCCGGCCATGAAGAGGAGCGTGGTCACCCCCCGCTCAGGGCCGAGCGGCATGAGTGAGCTGAGCACCGTCGCCTTGAGCGCGCCGACGAACATCAGGATCGCCCCGAGGTTTATCCCGTCGCGCCTACGCGAGATGTCCGCGGGCTCTCCGGCGGAGGTCAGACCTTCCAGCCAGCGCAGCAGCGGGTGGAAGAGCGTGAGCAGGAAGGCCAGGGTGCCGCCCATGATGAAGTAGGACTGTGGCAGTAAGACCTCCACCGGCCCGCGCGTCCCCATAAAGCCCCAAAGCACCGCGACGATGGAGCCCGCGAACATCAGCAGCGCTCCCGTCACGATCTCCTTCTGCGCGGGGAGCGTCCCCTCCTCACGTAACCGCGCATCTCCGCCGCGCGCCTCCTCCCGCAAGATTAACTCCTGGACCGCCAGCAGGGGGAAGCCGCAGCGCGGGCAGAAGCGCAGGTCTTCGGCGGGCTGTGTCTGACTGCACTTCGGACAGAACATCTCTTGACCTCACTCGCGGGGATGACGCCGGGCATCAAGGCCGCAAAGGATTGTACGCCCGCGCGCTCGCCGTTGTTCGGGGTAACGCGGCGGTAAACAGCTATCCGCGGGGCGTGTACATGATGAAGCCGACGCCTACGATGCAGAACAGCGTTCCGATCAGGTCGGATGCGTCCGGCCTCACGCCGTCGATGAGCCAGCCCCAGAACAGCGACATGATGATGAACACGCCGCCGTAGGCCGCGTAGACGCGACCGAAGTGCGCCGGCTGGAGCGTCGGCACCACCCCGTAACAGACGATGACGAGCGCGCCGGACAAGCCGACCCACCACGGCCGCCTCTCACGCAGCCACAGCCACATCAGATAGCCGCCGCCGATCTCCAGCAGTCCGGCGAGCAGGAAGTAGAAGATCGAAGTGACCGCTGCGGTGCTCAAGGCTCACGTCCTCCTGATCCTTAACGACCGAAGGCGGTTAACTCCGCCTCGCCTTTCGCCGCGCGCCCATTCACGCTTCTCCCGGTGCGCTCGCGTCAAAATCCATCGCGTCCATGTCGTCGTCGCTCGCCACGGGCTGTCCGAGCAGCTTGAGCCAGAGGAAGCCTGCGGTCCCGGCCGTCAGCGATGTCAACAGGATCGCCATCTTCGAGGCGTTAATGACCTCCGCCTCGCCGGCGAAGGCGAGGTTTGTGATGAAGATCGACATCGTAAACCCGATGCCGCCGAGCAGCCCCGCGCCGAAGACGTGCCACCAGTTGAGGTCGAGCGGCAGGCGGCAGAGGCCGACGGAGACGGCGATAAAACTCAGCAGCGTGATCCCCAGCGGCTTCCCCGCTAAGAGCCCGGCGATAATCCCCAGGCTGTTGGCCGCCGTCAACCCCGGCAGGGCGTCCGCGCCGATGATGATGGCCGTGTTCGCCAGCGCGAAGAGCGGTAGGATAAGGAAGGCGACCGGCTTATGCAGGAAGTGTTCGAGGCGGTGCGAGGGCGACTCCTCGTCGTCCTCCTTGCCGGTGAAGGGGATGGCGAAGGCGAGCAGCACGCCCGCGATGGTCGCGTGAACGCCCGACTTCAGCATCAGGAACCACATCAGCGCGCCGCCCAGGAGGTACGGCAGCAGGCTCATCACCCGCAGGCGGTTGAGCGCGACGAGTAGCCCGAAGACCGCGAGCGCGCCGGCGAGGTACGCGAACGAGAGTTCGGCCGTGTAGAAGACGGCGATGACGATAATCGCGCCGAGGTCATCCATCACGGCGAGCGCCGTCAGGAAGACTTTTAGCGACGCGGGCACGCGGCTCCCCAGCAGGGCCAGCACCCCGAGGGCGAAGGCGATGTCGGTCGCCATCGGGATGCCGATGCCGGCCTGCGTGGGCGTCCCGGCGTTAAGCGAGAAGTGGATGAGCGCGGGCAGTGCGATGCCGCCCAGCGCGGCGACGATGGGCAGCAGCGCGTTGCGGAAGTCGGACAACTCCCCGACGTAGAGTTCGCGTTCAAGTTCGAGGCCGATGAAGAGGAAGAAGACGGCCATCAGCGCGTCGTTGATCCAATGCTCGACGCTGAGGCCGCCGACGTAGGCGTGCCACAGCCCCGTGTAGCCCTCGCCGGCGGCCGAGTTCGTGACGGCGAGCGAGACGGCCGTGCAGATGATGAGCAGCACGCCGCTCGACTTCTCCGAATCGAAGAAGTTTTTGAAGGTCTTCGACAGTTTTCTTTTTATGATGGGCATCTTAAATGGTGACCGGACACAAAGCTCCGCAGGCACATAACACACCGGACGGGGCGGGCATGGCCTAACCATGCGAAGGCTAGCCGATCACATCCGCCGCCGTCACAATCGCTTCTGAGCGCTATGGCTGTCTACGGCCATTATGATTACGGAGAGCAGCATTACAAATAGCAGGATGAGCATGGCGTGGTTGGGGTTCATGCCCCGCCCGAAGGCGAGTAGTAGGAGCGAGACGGCGACGACCGCGATTCCGGCCCCGATGAGGTCTCTCCCGGTCACGCGGTTGACCGCGTACCAGACCTTCTCGTCCGACAAAGTCTTTTCCGTCCGGCAACCGTACCACGAGTTCGGCCGCACACACCTACGGAGTAGGGGGACGCCGAGGCCGACCAACAGGAGGCCGACCGCCGTAAAGAGGAGAGCCGCCGTAACGACCTCATTCATATGGCCTCCTGGCTTAGAGCCCGTCGGTTGAGCTTGTCATCCGAAGCCTGCGCACGTCATCCGTGCCGGCGTCTGTAAAATACTGAGCCCCGACACTGAGCGTGCCCCCGCCGTTGACGATGCAGAGCACCTCGCTGTCCCTGACATGCTGAACTTGGGAGTCGGCGGGCGCGAGCGGGAGGCGGACGCGGAACGTCGCCCCGCGTCCCTCGCCGGGGCTCTCGGCCTCGACCGTCCCGCCGTGCGCCTCGACGAGGTGGCGCACGATGGAGAGCCCGAGCCCCAGCCCCCCGCGCCTCCCGGCGCCGGCGTCCGCGCCCTGTCTGAACGGCTCGAAGACATAGGGCAGCAGGTCAGCGCCGATCCCACGGCCCGTGTCGCCGACGGTGATCTGAGCCGACGCGCCGACTTGCTCCACACGCACCTCGACGCGTCCGCCCTCCGGCGTGAACTTGACGGCGTTCGAGAGCAGGTTCCAGACCACCTGCTGCAAACGCTCAGGGTCGCCGAGGACTACGCCTGAGTCGCGGCCGCACTCGACGTCTACCCGGATGCCCTTCGTCTTCGCCGACAGCGCCACGGCCGCCACCGCGTCCTCGATGACGGGCGGGAGTTCGGTCAGTCGGGATTCGACGCGCAGCTTGCCCGCCATGATACGCGAGACGTCGATCAGGTCTTCGATGAGGCGCTTCTGAAGCAGGGCGTTGCGCTCGATCATTTCGAGGGCGCGCTCGGTCGTCTGCTCGTCCACGCCGCCGTCGCGGAGCAGCTTCGCCCAGCCCGTGATGACGGCGAGCGGCGTGCGCAACTCGTGCGACACCATCGCGAGGAACTCGTCCTTGGCGCGGCTGGCCTCCTCGGCCTCCCGCCGCGCCTCGCGCTCGCCGCGCAGGAGCCGTGAGCGTTCCTCCTCACCCCGCCCCCGCTCGACGGCGGCCGAGAGCACGTTGGCGACCGACTGGACGAAGTGGACGTCCTCCTCGGTGAAGCCGCGCGGGCTGTCCGTGTAGGCGCTCAACACGCCGAAGGGCTCGCCGCGCCCCGTGACCGCCACGCTCACGCAGCCGCGCGCCTCGCGCCTCAGGTGGGGCGGCTCGGCGAAGCGCGGGTCCATCGCCATGTGGCCGACGACGACCGGCTCCGTGGAGAAGAGGGCGCGGCTCAGCATGGACTCAGACCTGGCGTCCGCGGTCGCCTCTTCCAGGAACTCCGTCGTCCAACCGACACTCGACCTCACCGCCAGAGACTCGCTCTCAGGGTGGTACTCCCACAGCGCCACGCTCTCGGCGTCGAGGCGGCGGGCGAGGATGGAGACGGCCCTGTCCGTCAGCCCCGCGAGGTTAGTCCCCCACAGGGCGCGCTGCCCGAGTTCGGCGACCGCCGCCTGCTGCATGGCCTGCCGGCGGAGTTCGGCCTCGGCCCTCCTGCGGGCCGCGTCTATCCAGCTGACGAGCAGCGCCACGGCGACGAAGATGCCGGTGCGCACCGCGTTGTCCACGCTCAGCTCGATGCCGGAGATCGGCGGGATGAAGAAGTAGTCAACGACCAGCGCCGCCAGCGCCGTGGCGACGAGGCTCGGGCCGAGTCCCGCGTAGAGGGCCGAGAGCATGACGGCCGCCAGGAACAGCGGCGTCGGGTGCGGGTCGACCCACGGCCACAGCGCCCGCGTCAGCGCGAAGGCTACGGCCACCGACAGGACGGCCACGCCGTAGCGTCGTGCCGCCGAGGCCGCCCCGATAACAGATGTATCTATCGTCATGATTCAAGCCCTGTGACCGGCCGCGCCGAGCGCCGTCATGATGCCCGCCCGCAGCCTCCCCGTCGGCACCGCGGCGAGGCCGTCCGGCGCGAAGATTGAAGAGAGCAGGTCGGCCTCACGCCGGGCCGCGTGCTCCGCTTTCGCGCAGGAGTTGCAGCCGGCTAGGTGCGATACAACCCTTCGCAGGTCCGGCGCGGATAGTTCGCTGTCAATGAGGCACTGTATGGCCCCTTCAGACGCACACGAGTTCATCGCTCGCCGCCTTTCTTCCGGAGCCGTTCCTCCGCCGGGGTGAGGGCCGCACGTCAGCATGCGGCCTCCCCCCTCCTGACCCGGATGTGTTCTCGCCGGGGAAACCAGAGGGTCAGCGGGCGCGATGCTCAGCCCGCGGCTCCTCCGACCGGATGCTCGTTTGCCGGAGCCCCTTCTGGTGCTGTGAGCGCGAATAGACGACGACCCACGCGATGATCACGAATAAGATGGGCGCGCCGATAAGTGCGTAAAGAAGGTTGGTGTCCATGATCTCTCCTCGTTCTCGCCCGGAAATGCCTCGGCACTCCGGGCCGGTTAGATAGACGTGTGCGGCCGCGCGCAAAATGAACGCGCACGCGCGGCACGGCCGAGACTCTTTTGCGGCTGTCTAGCTAGACGAGGCGAGGAGGAGCGCGGCCTTTGGGCCGCGAGAAAGGCGCTGAGCTTTCGGCGGAGGGCGGGTGGACTTCCCACCTCGACGGGCGCGGATCGGTGGGAACGGCGAGAGCAAACTTCGGGGCGAGTGCCGCCGCCAAAGACGACTGACGATGGGCCCCGGCCCGGCTCTGAGGGGCCGTGATCATCTCGACGCGCGCGCCCTCAGTCTTGTCTTGCGCCGGGGCTCCCGAAGCGGCCAGCCTCTGGTCGAACGCCCCCGGCACGGAGGCGAGTTCGGAGACGGGCGGCAGCGGCAGCAGGCGGGGGCCGACGTTGTCGGAGACGCACAGCGAGACCAGCGCGCCCAGGATTATTAAAATCCGCGCCGCCGCATGTTTAGTCATCGCCGCGTCCCTCGCCATAGAATATGGATGAATAGCACACGAAAAAGGATGTTCATGACCAACGTTAACAGTCGAATCGGAGACCGCGTCGCGGCCTTTCGACCCTCACCGCTTTACCTCTTCGGCGGCCTCTTCCTCAGCAGGGCGCGCAGCTTCGTGCGCGCCTTGTGCAGTTGGGACTTCGAGGTGCCGGCCGAGCGGCCGAGAATTCTTGCCGGCGGCCTCCTGCTTGCCGACGACGAACTGCCGGCCGCACGCCTTGCACGTGTATGTGTCTCCGCCGCGGACGCCGGCGGCGAGCCAGGAGCGCAGGCAGCCGGGGCAGCGGACGGTCGGCCAGCGCGGCGGCTCGACTCTTCTCACGGCCTTCGATGGCTTCATCTCGTCGCTCGATACCGAAACCCGACGGGGCGGGCGGGGAAAATCAAAGGGGGCTGCCACTCCCATGAGCAGCCCCCTCCGCGAGCGTGCCGGGCGTCGTCAGTCACCGCGAAACAACTCAGGAAAGTTCGCGGGCCTTTTCACCTGACGACCATGGCCGCCACCGGCCCGCTCGGGTGTTGCGCCGCCACGCCGCTCTCGGCCGTGATGAGCAGACCGAAGTCCCGGAGCATCGTCCGCACGTCTATCTTCGCGGCCTGTTTCCGGTCCGGCCCGTCCACCTGCCCGAGTCGCGTGTAGGTCTTATCCGGCCCCACGGCCCAGAGGACGTAGCGCGCGCCGCTCTCGGGCGCACGCAGGTTGTTGAAGCGCACCTTGACCTGCGTCTCGCCGCCCTTGAGGGGCTTGACGTAGACGGCCGTGCGCGTGCCGGCGAGGTCGCCGGCCGGTTGGGACTTCAACTGCGTCTCCGCGCCGCGGCGTAGGGAGGTGATGCCGAGCAGCGGCACGTCGTACTCGGACTGGTCGTCCTCACCCGCCGCCTCGGCCGCGGCGGTCTCAGGCATGCTCTCGGGGACTGTGTCGGTGTTTGAAGCCGCCTCTTCCGGCGGCGCTCCGCTCGCCCGCGGGACGACCGCCAGCCCCTCGGGGACGGCGCTCCTTAAGGCGACCGGCGTCGAGGCGTCCACCGCCGTCAGGCCGGATTCGGGCGACAGCACGAGCATGAAGCGGCTGGCGTTGACTTTGGCGTTGAGGGCCCCCACGCCCCCTATGGCAGGTACGGCGCCGAGCGGGACGAGCCGCCCGTCGTGGCCGACGGCGTAAAGGTGGTAGCCGCCCGCGGCGTCACCCAGCCCCGTAACGTCAAGGGAGATGGCGGCCCCTTCGCCGCCGCGCGTCACCCTCGCCGTACCCTTCGCGTCGGGGAGGAGTGCGGTCGGCTTCAGATCGACGACGACCTCCCGCCCCTCCGGGAATTCGACGACCGTCCAGTCCGTCTCCGTGTTCTGTAACGCCGCGGTCGCCGGCGGCTCGCCGGGGCCCTGCGCCCGGGCTTCCCCCGTGGCGCAGAGGAGAACGAACGCGAGAAGAACGAGTGCAACTACACCGACTGATGCGAGCAAGCGTCTGCCCATGTCTTTCCCTCCTGAAGCAAAAGATTGCAGCACACCCTGGCGGCGAGGCCGCTGACAGCTCGTGGCGGTGAGGGGCGCAGAAACCCGCGTAACTGCGCCCCTCGGGAACAGCGGAGCGGGCTAAGGATGCCCCCAACCGCTGCTCAACGCTCTTCGGCAACGTCCGTGCCATCCGGCCGCGGCCGAAACAGCGGTCGGAGGCTGACCGCAACCCACACGGCCGCGGATGCGTGTGGCTTTTTGTGCGCGGGTGGGTAAAGTTGCCTCACGCACGCCCGATCCTTCGCGCGGGAGTGTCAACGCTGTTCGGTGCGGCCGGGTTAGGCGGCGGGTATAATCCGGGGACGGAAATCAGCGTCAGTTCTGTCGTTTACGCCGTCGGGATGAGCAGCGGAGTCTCGACTGGAATGAGAGGTGCAGTCGGCCGACGGGGCAAGAGGTTTGAGCGGTCATGCGACTACGTCTGAACTTACAGTGGAAGGTGCTGCTCCTCGTCGCCGCGGCGATGACGGCCATCGTGCTGGCGTCGTCCTACCTGCACGGCCTCATTACCGCGCGCCTCATCGAGTCCGACCGCTACAACACGGCCGTCAGGCAGACGGCGACCGTCGCCGGGCGCATCACGGCCCGCGACCTCTTCGCGCGGCAAGACCCCGGAAGCCTCGAAGACCTGCGGCAGGACATCTCGCTCGTCGTCAGTTCCCGCCCCGAGTTCGAGCAGATAGACGTGTACCGCAGCCTGCCCGAAGGCATGCGGCTCGTCGCCACTTCGACTCCCGCCGCCGAGAGGCTCCCGGCGCTCACCGCGGGCACGCCGGCCGTTGGGGGCGTCGAGGTCGAGCACCCGTGGCCGGACATCCACTCGACAGAGACGACGCGGGGCGGCCGTCCCTTCTGGGTCATCACCGCCGAAGTCAGGGGCCCCGACGGCAACGGCTACCTCTCGTCGCTCGTCGCCAAAGACGTGCGCAGCGAGCTGACGGGCAACTTGCAGACGCAGCATAACCTCCTGCTCGGCGGTGCGGTGGTCGCCTCGGTAGTCATCTTCTACCTGCTCTTCGTCCGCTTCTTCCGCCGCCCGGCGGCCGACATCGTCGCCGCCATGTCGTCGGCACGCGGCGGCGACCTGAACGCGCGCGTGCCGGTGCACCGTCAGGACGAACTCGGCGAAATCGGTAGCGGCTTCAACCGCCTGATGGACGAACTCGGCGAGCGCGACCGCGAGCGCGAAGGTCTGCTCACGCAGATCAGCGGCTTCAACGAGGAGCTGCGCCGCGAGGTCGCCACCGCGACGCGAGAGTTGAGGGCCGCCAACGAGTCGCTCCTCCAGACGCAGCAGCGGCTCGCGCGCTCCGAGCGCCTCGCGGCCGTCGGGCAGATCGCCGCCTCGCTCGCGCACGAGATCGGCACGCCTTTGAACGCCATCTCCGGCCACGTGCAACTGCTCTCGCGCAGTCGCCCCGACGACCGCGACACGCAACGCCGCGTCGAGATCATCCAGACGCAGCTCTCCTTCATCATCGGCGTCGTCAAGAGTCTGCTCTCGCGCACGCAGCCGCAACGCGCCGAACGCAGCCCGGTAGACCTCAACGCGCTCGTCCGCGAGCTGCTGTGGCTCGTCAAGCCGACCCTCGACGCGCACGACATCTCCGTGGCCGTCAACCTCGCGGAAGACCTCCCCGAAGTGCCGGCAGACCACGACGGCCTCCAGCAAGTCCTCCTCAACCTCGTCAACAACAGCGTGGACGCGATGCCGGAAGGCGGCTGGCTGGAGATAAGTACGGGGCGGGACGGGGAGGGCCGAGGCGTCGAGCTGCTGTTCCGTGACTCCGGCGAAGGGATACCCCCGGCCGCGCTCGACCACGTCTTCGAGCCGATGTGGACGACGAAGCTCGCGGGGAACGGCTTCGGCCTCGCCATCGCGCGCGAGATCATGATCGAGCACGGCGGCCAGATCGAGGCCGTCGGCGGTCAGGGTCGCGGCGCGGCCTTCCGCCTGACGCTCCCCCTCGCCGGCGCGGGGACTGCGGCGCGCGCCGAGGAGGTGACGACCGATGCCGCGTGAGCGCCCGCGCATCCTCGTCGTGGACGACGACCCCGTGACCTGCGAGCTGCTGTGCGAGGTCTTCGAGCGCGAGGGCTTCGCGGCGCGCTCCGAGCAGAGCGGCGAGGCCGCCCTCGCCAGCCTCGGCGGCGACGGCCCCAACGTCATCCTGAGCGACATCCGCATGAAGACGCGCGTGGACGGGCTCGCGCTCTTAGACCACGTGAAGCGCGAGCTGCCCTCGACGCCGGTCGTCCTGATGACCGCCTTCGGCTCGATAGACACGGCCATCCGCGCCGTCAAGGAAGGGGCCTTCGACTACGTCAGCAAGCCCTTCGACCTCGACACGATGGTCGAGACGGTGAGGCGCGCGCTCGCCGCCCAGCAAGTTGAGCGCACGGGCGAGGGTAGGGAAGAAGCGGACGAGCCGGAGCTGACGCCGCGCCTCGTCGGCCGCACCCCGGCCATGCTCGAAATCTACAAGCTGGTGGCGCGCGTCTCTGACTCGTCCTCGGCCGTGCTGGTGACGGGCGAGTCGGGCACGGGCAAGGAACTCATCGCGCGCGCCGTCCACACCCACGGCCGGAGGCACGCCGCGCCCTTCGTCGCCGTCAACTGCGGGGCGCTGACCGAGACGCTGCTGGAGAGCGAGTTGTTCGGCCACGTCCGCGGCTCCTTCACAGGGGCCGTGGCGAACAGGAAGGGCATCTTCGAGCAGGCCGGCGCCGGCACGGTCTTTCTCGACGAGATCAGCGAGACGAGCCCCGCGCTACAGGTGAAACTGCTGCGCGTTTTGCAGGAGCGCGAGGTGGTGCCGGTCGGCGGCAGCGTGCCGGTCAAGGTGGGCGCGCGCGTCATCGCCGCCAGCAACGCCGACCTCGAAAGGGTCTGCGACGAGGGCGCGTTCCGCCGCGACCTGCTCTACCGCCTGAACGTCATCCAGATTCACGTCCCGCCCCTGCGCGAGCGGCGCGAAGACATCCCGCTGCTCGTCGCGCACCTGCTGCGCAAGCACACGCCCGAAGGCGAAACGCCCCCGGCCGTCGAAGAGGGTGCGATGGGCCATCTCGTCTCCTACTCCTGGCCGGGTAACGTGCGCGAGCTTGAGAACGTCATCGAGCGCGCCGTCACGCTCCGGCAGGGCGGACGCATCTCGGCAGCAGACCTCCCTCCGAAGGTCATGGCCGATGAGGCCGGCTCTACCCGGCCCACGGACGATCTGGCCGCCCTCTTCGACGGACTGCCGACCATCGACGACATCGAGCGGCGTTACCTGCTGCACGTGCTCGAAACGACGGGCGGCAACCGCAAGCGCGCCGCGGAAATCCTCGGCATCAACCGCCGGACGCTCTACCGCATGGCCGCCCGCTTCCGGATAGACCTCGAAGACCGAAGGTCGGCGGGCGACTGACCCGCGAGGCCGGGCGATGAAGTAGGGGACTGATTCCTGCCCGCCGTCCATGCCGGCAGAGTCACACCAGGTACAAAAAGCCACACCGCCTGTGGCCGGCACGCTTCTCGGCCATGCGCGTACGACGTTAAAGCGCCCGCGCCCGCCCCTCTAACTGTTTTCCCGTCGCCAGGAACTAACGGCATGCGCCTTGCCGCCGACGTGTCCGACGCGCTTGCCTGAAGGCAGAACGGACACGGCAGGCCGCTCTCGGCATCGACAAGGGGAAGCATGTTTTTGAATAACTTCGTCCGGGTTGGGCGGCGGCGCCTGTGTGTGGCGCTCGGTTTCATCATTCTGGCCGCCGCCTCCACCGCCGCACAGGCGCAGACGCCGGCCTCCGCCGAGGCTTACCTGCGGCGCGGCCTCGCGCGGCAGTCGCGCGGGAACGTCTCCGGCGCGCTCGCCGACTTCAACAGGGCCTTGAGGCTGAAGCCGGCCCTGGCCGCCGCGTACTACTACCGCGGCAACCTGCTGTACGAGCGCGGGGAGTACAAGGCGGCGATCAGCGACTACGACCGGCTCGTCGAACTCGACCCGCGTAACCCCGCCGCCTACTACAACCGCGGCGTCGCCCGCCTCGCCCTACGCGACTGGGTCGGCGCGGTCGGGGACATGACCGGCGCCGTCAGTATCGACGCCCGGCACGCCCGGGCCTTCTACGTCCGCGGCGTCGCCGAACACATGCGCGGCCGACTCGACGCGGCTCTCGAAGATTTCGACCGCGCCGTCGAGATCGACCCCCGTTACGCCGAGGCGTACAACAACCGCGGCGCGGCCCGAAAAGACATGGGCGACCTTGACGGCGCCGTCGCCGACTTCGGCAAAGCCATCTCGCTCGACCCGCGCTACGCCGAGGCTTACGCCAACCGCGGGGACGCGCTCCGGCGGCAAGGCCGCGAAGAAGAGGCGCGGCGGGACTTTGACGCGAGCGCCAGGCTCGGCAAGGGTGTGAACGGCGCTGTCAGGGAGAACGTCAGAGGGGTGAAGCGGCCGAGGCCGCGTGACGAGTAGGGGCATGGCGGATAACACTGAATTCCGGACGGCCCTGGTGGCGGACGACAACGACGACACGCGCCGCGTCGTGCGCTGGATGCTGGAGCAGAAAGGCTACGCCGTCATCGAGGCGGCGGACGGGGAGCAGGCGGTCGCGGCCGCCGTAAGCCGGCGCCCCGACCTGACCCTGATGGACTTGATCATGCCGGCCCGCGCGTTGCGCTGAACGCCCCTAAGCATAAAGTGCCGTGCGGGGGCACGCATCAGGCTTAACACTTACGCCCGATGAATAATTCCACCTATCAGCCGGTGGCGCCGTGAGGGTTTAATTCGGTGGGAAGTGAGAAGGGCCAGAAGACCGGGGTGAGCAGGGAGCAGAGCAGCCAGAGAATTACGCTCAGGGGCGTGCCCACCCGCAGGAAGTCGCCGAACCTGTTCAGCGCGCCGACGACGAAGTTGACCGCGCCTGTCCTGAACGGCCCCGCGCTCAGGACGAACTCGCGCCGACCGTGACGGTGGCGACGTTGCTGAAGCCGACGACGCCTTCCGCGGGAGTGACGATCCTGCTCAGGAGGAGCGCGGACATCAGGAGCGGCGCCATCAGGTCCACGGGCATCCTCTCGGTGGCGAACAGCACGACGGCCGCGACGAGGAGCACGAAGACGGTGATGACTTCCGTACTCAATTGTCGCCCTCCCGCCGTGCGAGGGCGCGCAGCTCTTCGCGCAGGGCTGCGACCTCCGCGCGCAGGCTCTCGACCTGCGCCGCGCCGGCCACCTCGGCCTCATCGTTCTCTGCGTCGCGCCCGACGAAGAAGGTGGCGAGCGTCGCCGTCACGTAGCCGAAGACGGCGAAGGCGTAGACGGCGAGCAGGAAGCAGAGCAGCCGCCCCTCGGTCGTGCGTGGGAAGTAGTCCGACCCCATCGTCGTCATCACCATCGCCGTCCACCACAGCGCCTCGCCGTACGAGTCGAAGCCCCGCCCGTCGGGGTGCTCACTCTCAAGGGCGTACATGCCGGCGGCGCCGGAGAGCGCGACGATGACGGTCAGAACGAGCACGTACCCGAAGCCTCGCCTGCGCATCGTCGCGCCGAGGGCGCGCATGCCTCGGTTGAGCGAGCTGACGACTCGGAAAAGCCTCAAGCCCCGCGCGGCGCGCGCGGCCCTGAGCAGGCGCACGACGCGGAAGATGCGGAAGACGCGCAAGGCCGGGACGGCGAGCGCGAGCGCCGTGAGCCAGTTGGCCTTCAGGTAATCAGACTTGTCGGGTGAGAGTGTGAACTTCAGGGCGAAGTCCAGGATGAAGACGACCCAGATGACTGTGACGGCGGCTTCGAGCGGCGGCGAAAGGCCGCGCGTGAATTCGAGGATGAGCAGCGCCAGCCAGACGAAACCGAGCACAAGCATCGGCGTCTCAAGCCAGGCTTCGAGCCGCGCGAGCAGCTCGCGCCGTTCGGCTTCGAGCGGCGGCCGTTCGGGAGGCTGTGGGGTCGCACCCCTCACCGCGAGTCCGAAGTACCCTGTGTCACCGCCATCGCGTCACGCACGACTTCGCCCCCTTTCCCCGGCCTCGTCCACCACGCGCTTATTTTAACCGGACGTCGTAGACCGCGGCCCGGTAAGAGACGTAGAGGTCGGACAGGCGTTCGGCCGAGGCCGGGTCGCTGCGCGCGAGGAGCGTGATGATTTCGTCGCGCCGGTCGAGGAGCGGCGCCGCCGCCTCGCGCTGGCGCGGGCTGAACGGCGAATCCTCGGCGGCGGCGATCTCGGTTCGCAGGGCGGTGAAGAAGTCGCTCGCCGTCTGTCGCGCGGTCTCGTACTCACCGCGGCGGGCGTCGATGGCGGCCGAGGCCAGCGTGACCTGCGTCTGGCTGAGACGCAGCTCGCGCCGCGCCGCGTCGCGCTGGGCGACGGCGCCCCGCGCCTTCAGCCACATCGGCGTCAGGCCGAGCAGGAAGATGGCGAGGGCGGCGGCGAGGTAAATCCCGATTCTTTTTAACGTGGCGGGTAACGGGACGCCTCCTGCCGTCGTATTTCCCTCCGTCTCGCCTGAGAAACTGGTTGCCTTACTCACTGCCTGACTCCTTACACGGCCGCCGGCCGCAGGTGGCTAGGTGAAGGCGGCCGTCACCGTCGTCGCCGCTAAAGGGTGTGTGCCCAGCGCTGCCTGCCGGGCACGCCCGACAACTCTCCGGCCCCGAACTCGTCGCGCAGGTAGAGGTAGCTGAGCGCCAGCATCTCCTCGTCGAGCCGGTCGCTCACGTCCAGCTCCCTGAGCGGGATGCGGTCGCTGAGCAGCTCAAGGGAGTCGCGTAGAAACTGCCGAAGGTTCCGGCCCGCGCCGTCGCCCCCGGCGGCTTCGCTCCGGAGCGCCTGCACGATCTCCAGCGCCGACGCGCCCTGATACTCTCTGCCACCCGCGCGAAAGACCATAACGTCCGCCATCAACCACCCCTTCGAGTAAAGTCATCGAGAGGCTAACGCGCCGCGCCCGTCAGGCGAAACAGTGTGAACACTCAGGCGGCGTGAGTGTTTACCCTTATGCCGTCCCCGGAACGCGTTGGTATACTTTGCGGCAAGGTTATCTTTTCGCAACATGTTGGCGGCCTAAGTCACAAGCCGGCACGTCCCGGCCCTGGCGGCGTTCTAAGGGGGAAGGCATTTGGGCATTCGCGGTCGGTTGCTGGTGCTCGCCATCGTCGTCGCCGTCCCGCTGGCGGTAGTCGGCGTGGCGGACATGCGCGGCGTCTGGCAGAGCAACCGCTCGCAGCTCGACGAAGCCCTACGGCAGCAGGCGGAACTGGCGGCCGTCGCCTTCGAGCGCTGGATAGACGCGCAGCGCCAACCCCTGACGACGCTCGCCACGGAGGCCGGCGAACAGCGTTCGCTCCGCTCGCCGCAGCTCGCCGAACACCTCCGACTCACCGCGCAGACACGCCCCTACTGGATAGACGCGCGCGTCATCGACCGCGCGGGCGAGACCATCGTCGCGCAGCCCGCAGGCCGGGAGCCGCCACCGCCCGCGTTGACCGATTACCTCCTGTCGGAGATTCGCAGTCGCGGCTCGTGGGCCATCGCGACTGACCGCACGCTCGACGAGGAGCGACCGGTCTTCGCCCTCGCCGTCCCTGCCGAGGACGAAGGGGCGGTGATGGCGCGCGTGGACGGCGCGGCCATCAGTGAACTGTTCCGCGACATCGAGATGTCGGAGAGCGCCGTCATCGCCGTCTTCGACTCGGAGAGCCGCCGCCTCTACCGCAGGCAGACGACGACGGAGCCGGTGGACCTGACCGTCAGCGGGGCGCCGTTGCTCGCCTCGCTCGGCCCGGGGAAGACGGCGGTCGTCGAGATGGAGAGTCCATACGACGGCGTGCGGAGAGTCTACGGGCTGGCGCGCGCGGGCGAGACCGGCTGCGTCGTCAGCGTCGGCATCCCCAGCTCGACGCTCTACGAGCCGGCGCTGCGGCAGTTCTACCGCCACGCGCTCTACAGCCTGATCGCGCTCCTCTGCGCCGTCGCCGCCGCGCTCCTCATCGCGCGCGGCATCGTGCGCCCCGTCACGCGCCTGCGCGGCGCCGCGCAGGAGCTTGGGGCGGGCGACCTTGAGGCGCGTGCGCCCGTTGCGGGCGGCGGGGAGATAGGCGAGCTGGGCGCGGCCTTCAACGCGATGGCCGCGCAGATAGCCGAGCGCGAGGAGCGGCTGAAGGAGCTGGACAAGCTCAAGTCGGAGTTCGTCTCGAGCGTCTCGCACGAGCTGCGCACGCCCCTGACGACCATCAAGACGCTGACGCGCGTGCTGCAGCGCGGCGGGCAGACCGAAGGGGAGCGGCGCGAGTACCTCGACACCATCGCCGCCGAGTGCGACCGGCAGATAGACCTCGTCCTCAACCTGCTCGACCTGTCCCGCATCGAGTCCGGCGCGTACAAAGTCGCCGGCGCGAGGGTCAACCCGGCGGAGGTGGTCGTGGCCTGCGCACGCGTCGAGGCACACGCCGCGGAGGCGCACGGCCTGACGCTCGCAGTCGAACTGCCGGCGGAAGTCCCACACGTTCTGGCCGACCGTGAGGCGCTGCGGCGCGTCGTGTGCAGCCTCGTCGAGAACGCCATCAAGTACACGCCCGGGGGCGGGCGCGTCACGATTAAGGCGGGTGAGTCCCGCGAGCCCGGCGGGGTGGAAATCTCCGTCAGGGACAACGGCGTCGGCATCCTGCCCGAGGACGTGCCCTTCGTCTTCGAGAAGTTTTTCAGGGGGCGCCCGGCCGCCGCGCCTGCGGGCGGGCGTGACGCGGCAGACTACCCGCCCGAATACGCCGAGGCACCGGGCGTCGGCCTCGGGCTGTACCTGGCCCGCAGCATCGTGGGGCGACTGGGCGGCCGGATTTCGGTGGAGAGTCCGCCGCCCGGAGAAGTTAAGGGGACGGCCTTCACGGTGCGGCTGCCCGTGTGGCGGGACGAGGGCGGCGTCGCCACAGCAGAGGAGAAACAGGATGTCGAAGCGGTTACTCGTGGTTGACGACGAGCCGAACCTGCTGGTCGCCGTCAAGGCGTGCCTGCGCGGCGAAGGGTTCGACGTGGTGACGGCGCGCGGCGGCAAGGAGGCGCTGGTGCGCGTGGCCGAATCCGTCCCCGACCTCGTCGTCAGCGACGTGCGGATGCCGGGCATGGACGGCTACCAACTCGCCCGCCAGCTCCGCTCCAGCCCGCGCACGGCGCTGACGCCCGTCGTCTTCCTCACGGCGAAGGACGAGACGAGCGACCGCATCGAGGGCTTCCGCGCCGGCGTGGACGCCTACCTGACGAAGCCGTTCGAGCCGGACGAGCTGGTCGCCGTCATCCGCGGCATCCTCGACCGCGTCCGGCGCACGCACGCCGAGATCGCGCGCCTCGTCGGCACGTCGCAGGCGGAGGCGGCGCAGCACGCCCCCTTCTATGACGAGGCGCTGACCGAGGCCGAGGAGCGCGTGGCGGGCTCGGTCGCGCGCGGGCTCTCGAACAAGGAGATCGCCGCCGAGTTCGGCATCAGCGTCCGCACGGTGGAGAACCACATCAGCCACATCCTCTCGAAGAAGGGCTTCGGCAACCGCGTCGAGATCGCGCGCTACGTCCTCGACCGCACCCAGCCGGGCGAGAAGTCCTGAACGTCCCAGCCCGCCCTCCTCGCGTGCAAATAAGTGTAAATACCCACATGAAGTGGGTGGTAACACTGTCGCCCGCGCGCCGCCTCCCTGCTATCGTCGGGGTGTAGATTTCGACCACTCACGGAGGCACAACCTGGATGTTCAAGGGTTTCAAATTGTCGCACATCACGCCCGCCGCCGTGGCGGTCGTCGCTCTGCTGCTCGTCTCTCTTGCCCAATCCGCCGCGGCGCAGAACGCGACGACCGCCACGCAGCCCGCGACCCAGACGCCGCTATCTCAGCCGCAGAAGGCGACTCCGCCCGCGCAGGCTGATGCGCCCGCCACACCGGTCGGCGAGGCCGTCGCCGCGAACGGAGTTGTCGAGCCGCTCTACAAGGAGTACAGGGGCGTGACGCTCGGCATGAGCGCCGCGGACGTGCGCGCCAAGCTCGGCAGGCCCGAGGAGAAGTCGGACGTGATGGACTTCTACGTCTTCAGCGAGCGGGAGCGGGCGCGCGTCTACTACACGGGCGGGAAGGCGACGGCCGTCATCGCCACCTACATCGGCAAGGACGGCGGCGCGCCCCCGCCCGTCAAGGTGCTCGGCGCGGAGATCGAGGCCAAGCCCGACGGCTCGATGTACCAGATGACGCCCTACAAGGAGGCGGGCTACTGGGTCGCCTACAGCCGCACGGGGGGCGACTCGCCGTTGGTGATGATTACCATGCAGAAGACCCCGTGACGCGCTTATGAAAATGAGTTAGCAGAAGACGCATGTTCGAGTCCCTCCTGACTGAGGGCCGCCGCCTTCCCGTGTTTGCGTAAGGCGGCGGCCCCTTTTTTTCTTCCGTCGCCGCGCGCCGTGTTACCGTTATCCTTTTCGGAAAGGGTAGAACGTCAGCGCCCATGTACGCCCCTCTCAAAGTCTTGCTGAGTCTCGGCGGCCTCACGCCCAAAGAGCTCGCCGCGCGCGTCTGGCGCGAGATGAATAAAGACGACATCTTCAACCGCGCGGCCATCCTCGGCTTCTACTTCATGCTCGCGCTCATACCGCTGCTGCTCTGCCTGATCGCCCTCCTCGGCCTCTTCGCGCAGACGGGGACGGAGCTGCGCGACGAGTTGTTCTCACTCCTCGCAAGGGTCGCGCCCCGCTCCGCCTACGCGCTCGTCTACGACACCGTCAACGAAGTGACCGAGGGCGGGAGCGGCGGGAAGCTGACGTTCGGCCTGCTGGCCTCGGTCTGGGCCGCGTCGAACGGGATGCTCGCCATCATCGACACGCTGAACGCGGCGTACCACGTCCGCGAGGCGCGCCCCTGGTGGAGGGCCAGGCTGGTCGCGGCCGCCCTGACGCTCGCGCTCGGCGTGCTCATCATCTCCGCGCTGGTGCTGGTGCTCTACGGCGGACAGGTCGCGGAGGCGTTGTCCGGCGCCCTCGGACTCGGGGGCGCCTTCGCGGCAGCCTGGGGCGTCATCCAGTGGCTCCTCGTGCTCGCGTTCGTCTTCCTCGCCTTCGGCCTCATCTACTACTTCGCCCCGAACCTCCACGAGCAGAGGTTCCGCTGGGTGCTGCCCGGCATGGTCGTGGGCGTCATGCTGTGGCTCGCCGGGTCGCTCGGCTTCCGCCTCTACCTCCGCTACTTCAACACCTACAACGCCGTCTACGGCTCGCTCGGGGCGGTCATCATCCTCATGCTCTGGTTCTACCTGACGGGCGCGGCCATCCTCGTCGGCGGCGAGGTCAACTCCGAGATAGAGAAGGCCGCCGCGGCGGCAGGCGAGAAAGAAGCCAAGCTGCCCGGCGAGAAGAGCCCCGGCGAGAAGCTGGGTTCAAGCGGGGCGATGTCGGCGCGGCCGCGGCGTAAGTGAAAACACTTACACCGCCTGAGTAATCGCACTGTTGTTGCCGTCCGCCGTAACGCCTACCCTATTCCCGTCGAGGTTTTCGGCCGGGGAAGACTTAGGGGGTAATCCCGGCCGCGGAGGGGGCGACCGTTATGGTTTCGGAGAAATCTTTGGGCTTACGCGGGCGGGTCGCGCGGCTGGCGGTGAGGTGCCCGGAGTGTCGGCAGGTGTGGCTCGCGCCGGGGCTATCAGGCGGCGACAAGCACGCCTGTAAGGCATGCGGCGCCGTCTTCGTTAAAATGGTGAGCGGCTCTGCTCAGTCGCCCCTCAACCTTCAGTGTCCTCTCCCACAGCAGGGCGCGGTTTGAAACGCACGCCCGCGGGTGGCGAGATTTACGTCAAGGGGTTTTTGATTTGCGCGCGGAAGCATTCTTCTTCACTTCGGAGCATAACTACTTGTCACAGTTCGGCGGCAGCAACCCCACGGTGCTCGTGGCCGAGGATTCCGAAGACACGCTCCAGGTGCTGAGCCTGGAGCTGCGGCACAGGGGCTGCCGTGTCATCACGGCCGCCGACGGCCGAGAGGCGGTCGAGGCGGCGCTGCTCGCGCACCCCGACCTCATCCTAATGGACTTGCACATGCCGCGCATGGACGGGCTCGCGGCGACGGCGCAGATACGCGCGCACAGCGAGTTGGAAGCGGTCCCGATCATCGCCGTCACGGCCTTCGACACCTACGGCATCCGGGAGGCGGCGCTCGAAGCCGGGTGCCAGGACTACCTGCTCAAGCCGCTCAACCCCGGCGCGCTGGAACGTGCCATCCGCAGTGCGCTCCCCGGTTTCGATTTCAGCGACGGCGATGCGCCTTCATGAACGCGGGCACTCCCGCGTACGGTACTCACTTCCCGCACGACAGCGCCCGGCCTCCTTTCGCACGTAGGTAGAAACACTCACCGCTGCTGAGTGTTAAGCCCCATGCGCCCCACCACTTCGTCGCCTATACTCGCTAACATGGGGCGGCTCGGGAAGGGCAATACTGTTCCCACCGCCCCTTTATCTTTCATCGCGCGCGTCGTCACAGTTTCGCGGGTGGGGCTCCGAAGTTATCGAAGTGAATAGTGGGGGAGATAAACAGAGCGACGCCCGTGTCGTCGTGGTCTCGAACCGCCTGCCGTACACCCTGCGGCGGGCCGGCGACGCGTGGAAGGTGGAGAAGAGCGCCGGCGGCCTCGCCACTGCCATGGGGCCGATACTGCGGAAGACGGAAGGCGTCTGGGTCGGCTGGTCGGGAGACCTGTCCGGCGTCACCGACGCGCGTCGCGCGGGGCTCCTCGCGCAGTGGGCCGAACGAGAGCAGTACGTGGCCGTAGACCTCCCGCCCGAGACTGCGCGCGGCTTCTACGAGGGCTTCTCGAACCAGACCCTGTGGCCACTCTTCCACAACTTCCCCTACCTGTTCCGCTTCGACCCCGCCGACTGGGCTGCGTACCGCGAGGCCAACCGGCTCTTCTGCGAGGCGGTGCTCGAACAGCTCAGGCCCGGCGACATGGTCTGGGTCCACGACTACCAGTTGATGCTCCTGCCGCGCCTGCTGCGCGAGGCCGCGCCCGAAGTTCGCGTCGGCTTCTTCCTACACATCCCGTTCCCGCCTTCCGCGTCGTTCCGAATACTCCCGCGGCGTGAGGAGTTGCTGCGCGGCCTGCTCGGGGCCGACCTCATCGCGTTCCACACGCACCGCTACCTCCAGCACTTCCGCGACTCGGTGCTGCGCCTCCTCGGCACGCCGAGCCACATGGACAGGGTCGAGGCGGACGGCCGGACCGTCAGGCTCGAAGCTCTGCCCATCGGCATCGCGCCCGAAGAGTTCACCGGACTCCTCGACGACGACGAGAAGACGGGGCGGCTGCTCTCGGAGATGCGCGAGCGCTTCCGCTGCTGCAAGGTGCTGCTCGCCGTAGACCGGCTCGACTACACGAAGGGCATCCCCGAGCGGCTGCGAGCCTACCGCCAGCTCCTGACGGTCTCGCCGGAGTTTCGTGGGAAGGTCGTTCTCATACAGGTCGCCGTCCCTTCCCGCGAGCGCATACCTATGTACGGGGAGCTGCGCCGTGAGGTGGACGGGCTCGTCGGCAAGATCAACGGCGAGTTCTCGACGCCCGGCTGGACGCCCATCGTCTACCTGCGCCGCAACCTCCCGCGCGAGGAGCTGGCGGCGCTCTACGCGCTGGCGGACGTAGCCTGGATCAGCCCTCTGCGAGACGGACTGAACCTCGTCGCCAAGGAGTACGTGGCCTGCCAGCGTGACGGCGCGGGCGTGCTGCTCCTGAGCGAGTTCGCCGGCGCGGCGGCCGAGATGGGCGAGGCCATCATGGTCAACCCTTACGACGAAGGGCGCACGGCGGAGTCGGTCGCGCGCGCGCTGGCGCTCCCCGAGTCAGAGCGGCGCGAGCGCATGGCGGCGCTCCACCGGAGGGTGACGCACAACAACGTCTTCGCGTGGGGCGAGCGCTTCATCGATACCTTGCGGGAGGCGGCGGGCGCGCGCACGCGGCACGCCGCGGCCCTCCCCTCGGAGCTGCCGGCCGGCGACGCCGCCCGGGCTTTCCGCGAGGCCGAAAGCCGCCTGCTGCTGCTCGACTACGACGGCACGCTCGTGGGCTACGCCAAGCGCCCGCAGGACGCAAAGCCCCCGGCGGAGTTGATTCGGCTCCTCGCTCGGCTCGCGCAGACCCCGGCCACGACGGCGGCGATTGTCTCCGGCAGGTCGCGCGCGGACATCGAAGGCTGGTTCGGCGACGTGCGGGGCCTATGGCTGGCGGCGGAGCACGGGGCCGTCATCCGCCCGCCCGGTTCGCGCGAATGGGAGTACAGCTACACGGGCTACTCGCCGGAGTGGAAGCGCGACGTCTACCCCTACCTCGAACACTACGCCGACCGGACGCCGGGCAGCTTTGTCGAAGAGAAGGAGTTCTCACTCGTCTGGCACTACCGCATGTCCGACCCGGAGTTCGGCGAGTGGCTGGCGAACGAGCTGGCGCACGACCTCGAACAGATGCTCGCCGACACGCCCCTGCGCGCCGTGCGCGGGCAGAAGTCGGTCGAGGTGCGGCCGATGTGGGCCGACAAGGGCGAGGTCATGAACCGGCTCGTGAGGGAGTGCCCCGCGCCCGCCTTCCTGCTCGCCGCCGGCGACGACAAGACGGACGAGGACCTCTTCGCGCGGCTGCCCGCGACCTCGTGGACGATCCACGTCGGCGAGAACCAGTCGAGGGCGAGGTTCCGACTGTCGGGGCCCGGGCAGGTGTGCCTGCTGCTGGAAGAGTTGGTCGCCGCCGGGCGGGTCGAGGCCTCGCGCCAGACCGCCTGACGCCGGCAAGGCGCTCCGGCGTCCGAGGAAAAGAGTAAAAGCGATGAGCAGAGAGACGAAGTACAAGATCGCCTTCAGGGCGCCGGGAGCCGTCGATGGCGGCACGCAGTCCAGCGGAGGCTTTCTGACCCTCGCCGGCGCGCTGTCGATGGCGTGGTTGAACGACGGGTCTGGCGGCCGCTCGCTCGGCATCACGTGCGGGGGGCTGCCCGTGATGGGCGAGGAGGATTTGAGGCGCGCCTTCGAGCGGCTCCGCGCCATCGAAAGCGAATGCCCCGGCGGCAACGTGATCGCCTGCGCGGAGCGGGTTCTGCGGGAGATGGGCCTGGAATAGTCGACTCCCGCGCGCAGCCGCTCGCCCCGGATTAACTACCCACCGCAGGCGATCACACGCGGCCCCCGGGCCGGAGGTCAGTAGGGCTTCGTGGCATTCATTGGAAAGCGTGCTAACGTACCGGCAGACACCCCCGACCGCAATTCAACACCAGGCTCCGCCGGACTCGAACTATGAGGCTGAAAGATAAGGTGGCGCTCGTCACGGGCGCGAGCAGCGGCATCGGCCGGGCCATCGCCGCGCGCTTCGCCGCGGAGGGAGCGCACGTGGCCGTCAACTATCTGCCGCGCGGGAGTGGCGAGGAGGACGCGCGCGCCGTGGTCGAGTCGCTCGACACACACGGCGCGGCGGTCGCGGCCGACGTGAGCAAGAGGGCCGAGGTCGAGCGGATGGTGTCGGAAGTCCTGGAGAAGTTCGGCCGCCTCGACATCGCCGTCTGTAACGCCGGCATCGAGATCAAGCGCCCTTTCCTCGAAGTGACCGACGAGGAGTGGGACGCGGTCGTCGCGGTCAACCTCTACGGCGCGTTCGTCGTCAGTCAGGCCGTGGCGCGCCGGATGGTGGAGCAGGGCGGGGGCGGCAAGCTCATCTACACCTCGTCCGTGCACGAAGACATCCCGTTCCCCGGCTACAGCTCCTACTGCGCCTCGAAGGGCGGTGTGCGGATGTTGATGCGCAACCTCGCGATAGAACTCGCGCCGCACCGGATCAACGTCAACAACATCGCGCCCGGGGCCATCGCTACGCCCATCAACTGGGCCGTCCTCGAAGACCCCGAGGCCAAAGAGGAGGCCGTGTCGGAAATCCCCTGGGGCCGCTTCGGCAGGCCCGAAGAGGTGGCTGCGGTCGCCGCCTTCCTCGCGAGCGCCGAGGCTGACTACGTGACCGGCAGCACCTACTACGTTGACGGCGGGCTGACGCAGCAGGTCACGCGCTACTGAGGCGGCGGCCGCCCGGCGTCGTCAAACGAACCCTGGGGGAGAGGTGTGAGCGAGAACAAGTACGGGCCCATCCGCGACTACGGGCTCATCGGCGACGCGCACACGGCCGCGCTGGTCTCCAGCGACGGCTCGATAGACTGGCTGTGCTGGCCGCGCTTCGACAGCCCTGCCGTCTTCTGCCGGCTGCTTGATAAGGATAAGGGCGGGCACTTCCGCGTCGGCCCCGCCGAACGCCGCGCCGCCGCCTCGCGCGCCTACGTCGAGGGGACGAACGTGCTCGCCACGGTCTTCTCGACCGACGGCGGCCGGTTCCGCCTGACCGACCTGATGCCCGTCGAGCGGCTGAACCGGCGTCACGAGGGCGAAGACATCGCCTCTCACTACCGCGTCGTCAGGTTGGTCGAAGGTCTGTCGGGCGAGGCCGAGGTCGAGGTCAGCTTCCGACCGACTTTCGACTACGCTCGCGCCGAAGCCGCCTTTCAACCTTACGACGGCGGCATCGTCGCGCGCGGCGGGCGCGAGGCGCTCGCGCTCTCCTGCCCCGCCGCCTTCCGGGAGGACGCTTCCGGCGGCGTCGCGGCGCGCTTCAAAGTCGCGGCCGGGCAGCGCGCGTGGGTCGCGCTCACCTACTTCGCCGGAGACGACGCCGCTTCCGTCTCACCCCCGGAGTTCGACGCCGACCTTGAGCTGGAACAGACGCTCGAATACTGGCGCGAGTGGTCGGAGACGTGCACGTACAAAGGGCCTTATGAACATCTCGTCAGGCGCAGCGCGCTCGTCCTCAAGCTCCTGACCTACGAGCCGACGGGCGCGCTCGTCGCCGCCCCGACCACCTCCCTGCCCGAAGAGCTGGGCGGCGTGCGCAACTGGGACTACCGCTTCACGTGGCTGCGCGACTCGTCGCTCATCCTTTACGCCCTCCAACTCCTCGGGTACCACGAGGAGGCCACCGACTTCTTCGAGTGGCTCGACCGCCTCTGCATCCCCTGCGGCAACGAGCTACAGATCATGTACCGCATAGACGGCGGCTCGCACCTGCCCGAGCGCACGCTCGAACACCTCGAAGGCTACCGCGGATCGCGCCCCGTGCGCGTGGGCAACGGGGCCTTTGACCAGAAGCAACTCGACATCTACGGCGAGGTGATTGACGCCGCGTACCTCTACCACGAGCGCGCGCGCCGCCACGTCCGGCCGGAGCTGTGGGACACGCTGCGCCACCTCGCCGACCAGACCGTGGAGCGCTGGCGCGAGCCCGACCACGGCATCTGGGAGGTGCGCGGCGGGCCGCGCCACTTCCTCTACTCGAAGCTGCTCTGCTGGGTCGCGCTCGACCGCGTCGTGCGGATGGCCGCGCCGGACGGCCTGCCGGGCGACGTGAGCCTGTGGGAGAGGACGCGGGAGGAGATTCGCGCGGCGATTCTCGAAGAAGGCTACGACGAGAAGGCGGGCGCGTTCACACAGGCGTTCGGCGACGAGGCCCTGGACGCCTGCGCGCTCGTCATCCCGCAGGTCGGGTTCCTGCCCGCGACCGACCCGCGCGTTGTCTCGACCGTCGAGAGGATACGCGAGCGTCTCACCTCGCACGGGCTGGTCTACCGCTACCTCTCGGACGACGGGCTGCCCGGCGGCGAGGCCACCTTCGCGCTGTGCAGCTTCTGGCTGGTGGACTGTCTGGCCGAGGCCGGGCGGGTGGACGAGGCGCGCTCGCTGTTCGAGAGAATCGTCGGTTACGCCAACGACCTCGGCCTGCTCGCAGAAGAGATTGACCCGGTGAGCGGGGAGCTGCTGGGCAACTACCCGCAGGGCTTCACGCACCTCGGACTCATCCGCTCCGCCTTACACATCGCCAAGGCCGAAGCCCTCGGCCCCGAAGAGCGCGCCGAGAATCAGGCGGAGCGCGCGGGCAGGATTGAGAAGACGGGTCAGGTGACGGGCGCGCCCGAGGGGCGGACGCGGAGGGCGCGCTAACTTCGGAATGAGCGCAAGGAGGTCGCCGCCTCGAAATTGCATGGGGGAGTCCAATTCGTGAATACGAAGATGTTGATGGTAACTAGTAGCCTGGTCCTCGGCCTTGCCGGTTTAGCCGGGTCGTTCGCCCCCTCAGAAGTGCTGCGGGCCTTGGGCTCGCCCGCGGCGGAACCCGGCCGTCGCGCGCCAGCTCATGGAGATGTTCGAGAAGGCGAAGTCGGCGCCGAAGCCCGCCGCGGGCGCCGACGACCAGCTCGCCTGGTTCCGAGAGCACGCCGCGCACGACCCGCTCGCGGACGCCCGAAAGGTGCGCGTGCCCGCGTTCGTGGCGAACGGTGAACGCGACGCCCTCGTCCTGCCGCACCACGCGCTCGCGCTGGCGGGCGAGATGGCCGCAGCCGGGAACCGTCACGTCACGCTGCGCATCTTCCGCGACCTCACACACCTCTTCACGCCCGCCTCGGGCGGCGAGAAGGCCGGCGAGGTGGGCGAGGAGTTTCTGCGCGCCCTACAGGAGTGGGCGACCGCCGCGCTGGCGAAGAAGTGACGCACGGTCGCGGCAGCTTTCGGCGAGTAGGTTCTGTTCACGAGATACACTCAGCAGAGAGCGGTCGTGCCCCCGTTGACAACGCCGCGTTTCAGACATATCTTCGCCGCGTTCGTTGACGAAGCCACCTCGCCTCATACTCTCTCTCTGCCAAAGGGGCCACGGCCTAACCGCTTATGAAAACGATCCTCTCGCTTACCCTTCTCCTATTCTTCAGCTTGAGCGTCTCCGCAGAGACGTTGGACATCACGGGCGTCTACGAAGGTACCAACACGTGCGGCCGCGGCGGCCCCACGCTGGCCGTCAAGATCATCCACAACCCCGACAACTCCGTGAGGTTGATACTGTCGTCCGCGCCCACGGGCTACGCGTACGGGCGGCGCGACGCCGTCGGGATGCGTGGGACTTTCCAGGGCCTCGGGAGCGACATGGTCTTTCAGAGCCCGAAGCTGTGGAACAAACTGGTGGTCAACGCGGCGGAGTATAAGAAGCGGCTCAGGGTGCGGCTCGACGACCGGTGCGGAGATGTTTACCTGGAAAGGAACTCCGAGCTGTCGAAGAGGCTGATCTCGGACGTTAAGAAGGAGCGGAAGGAGGCCGCCAAAGCCATCGAGAAGAATCCCCCCGGCGCGGACATCAGTTACCTGAACGGGTTCTGGATCATGCACGACAAGGGGCGCGAAGACTACCGCCTCATCTTCGAGAACCAGGGCGCGTGGATTCAGAAGACCGGCCGCGACGGCTACTACCTCGCGCTCACGCCGGAGCTCGTCGAGCCGAAGACGGTCGAGGACGCAAAGATCATCTTCCGCCCGGCCTCATACGAACATCGGAACGTGGACTTCGAGAAGGTTTCCGTCGTCTACAAGCCCGCCCGGTCTTCCTTCTACTCGCCGTTCGAGAACATCCAGATGTCCCTACTGATGCTGAACAGTGAGTGGTCTCATAAAGTCGAGTTGCGCCGGCCGACCGCCCCCGAGGCGGGCTCGGTGCGCGTCGCCGGGATAGAGGCTTTCGTCTACCAGGACTGGCAGCAGCGGAAGTATGACGGGTACTACCTGGTGAAAGAGGACGAGGCCCGCAAGCGGCTCAGGCAGACGATTGACGCCCTCTACGAGAACGGCGGCTGGCGGTGTCTGGCCCAACAGACTTCGCTCGTCTCCCCCGGCCGCGTGACGAACGTGGCCTTCGGCGAGGGCGGCGTCAACAGGCTCTACCTGATCTACAGCCCGTACGGCAACTCCGGTCTGATTTACGAGACCATCCCGCCCAAGCATTACGGGGTGGTCGAGCCGACGCGGTACGACTACCCCCTGTTCATGTCGTCGCACCGCGATCTTTTTCAGGCCGACACGCGCTTCTCGTTCAGCCTGCAACCCTCGTTCTCGAAGCCCTTCCTCTCCTCGCAGGAGATACCCGTCACCCTCTTCATCTTCGGCCGTTCGTTCGGCGACTATGGCACCGGCTGTGAGTATTACGCCTCGAAAGAGGTGGCCGACCGTAACTTCCGCAATCAGGTTATCGGCAAGATAATCCTCGCCTTCCTCCTCGAATACGGCCGCCGCGTCAGCAACGAGGCCAAGGCCGACATCCCGCAACTGGCGACCACCGCGGCCCGCAACGAGTTCGTCAAGAGCCTGGTGCACGACTTCTTCCCGGATAAAAAATCGGAAGAGGTCGAATACATTACCAGGTGGATCACCTTGGCCATGAGCGGGGATTTCCGCCCGCAGAACTACGCGCGGGACACCATCAGGGAGAGTATTCTTCAGAAGGCGGCGAAAGAGAGGCCCGAATACAAGTTCGACCTTCAGGTGATGGACCTCTTACTTGACCTTGTCATCCAACGGCGCGGGTGGTAGACCGCCCGTCGAAGCGTCTCGGCTTGGGGGGCCGTTAGCGACTACCTCGACCAGTTCTTAGAACTGGCGCTCGGTGATGCCGAGGATGAGCGCGACGTTGCCGATGTTCGAGCCGACGACGTTGCCGAGCGCGATGCCGCTGTCGCCGCGGTAGGCCGACTCGACGCTCACCGTTAGCTCAGGGCTGCCCGTGCCGAAAGCCACAACCGTCAGGCCGATGTCTAACGGCGTTACCCCGAGGCGGAGCTCAATTGAGCTGCCGCCGCGCACGAGCCCCTCGGCTCCGACCGCTAGCAGCGCTAGCGCGTTCACTTATGGAAGTAAGGTCCAAATTCTCACAGCCGAAGACGTGACCGGCATCGCGGGTCAGGACAAGCTGTCCGGTCTGAGCCGCCGTTTGGCCGCCCCTTCGCGAAGTGTCAGGAGATACGCCAATGCTGTGCACCAAAGCCACCCTCGTTCTCACGTCTTTCCTCATAGCTCTTTTGATGCTCCCGCACGGACTGACGCGCCCCGCGGCGGCGCAGGCCGAGGGGCGAACGCTCGCGATCGGTGACGTGGTCGAGCGCGAATTGGTTGGCGGCGAGTCGCACTCGTACCGGGTCACGCTCACGGCCGGAGAGTTCTTTCGCGCGCGCGTCACCGAGCGCGGCGTGGACGTGCTGGTGAAGGTCTTCGGGCCCGGCGGGCAACATCTCTTCACGGCGGACGGCTGGTACTCTTCCTGGGAGCCGGATCGGGTCTCGCTGGTGGCGGAGGCCGGGGGCGAGTACAGGCTTGAGGTCAGCGCCCTCAACAAAGACGCGCGCCGCGGGCGTTACGAGTTGAAGGTCACAGAGTTGCGCCCCGGCGTGCCGCGGGATAGGGAGCTTGTCGCCGCCGAGAGGGTGCTCAACGAGTGCTTGGAACTCGCCTTCGGCCAGGGGCCGCCCGAGCCGAAGCGCGCCGCCGCCGAGCGTCTTAAGGGGACGTTGGAACTGTGGCGTCAGCTCGGAGATCACAGGACGGAAGCCTACACGCTGTTGCTCGCCAGCAGCATTTACAACCGCATCGAAGATTACGGACAGGCCCTCGTTCACGCCGCCGCCGCGCTCGACCTCTACCGCTCGGTCGGTGCCCGCCCCAACCAGTTCCGCGCCCTGCAAATGTTGGCGTATGCCTACACCTTCACGAGCAACAATCATAAGGCGGTCGAGACGCTCTCCGACGCGCTCTCGCTGTGCCCGGTCATGGCGGCCGACGACCACGAGGGCCGCGCCTGCGAGGCCAACATCAGCTTCGACATCGGCTACAACCTCCTCGCCCTGGGCGACTACCAGGAGGCGCTGAAACAGTACGAGCGGGTGCTCCCGCTGACGCAGCGGCTGAGGTGGACGTATCTGGAAGGCATGACGCTCCACCACTACGGCTGGGTCTACGCCGAGTTGGGCGAATACGCGAAGGCGCTCGGCTACCTCACACGCTCTCTGCCGCTGCTGCGGCCCGGCGCGAAGAACCATTACGGCTACGCATACGCGCTCAACAACGCCGCTTTCGCCTACCGCGCGACGGGAGAGCGACGGAAGGCGCTCGAACTGCTCGGCGAGGCGCTCGGACACATGCGCGCGCTGGGCAGCCGCCGCGGCGAGGCTTTCACCCTCGACAGCCTCGGCTTCACCTACGACTCGCTCGGCGAGCGCGAGGAGGCGCTTGAGCACTATCGGCTGGCGCTCCCGCTCTGGCGTGCGGCGGGCGACAGGGACGGCGAGGCGAACACGCTCGCGGGCATCGCCCGGGTGGAGAGTGAGCGCGGCGACTTGGCGGAGGCGAGGCGACAGATCGAGGCCGCGCTCGACATCATCGAGTCGCTGCGCGGCAGGGTTTCGCGCGAGGGGCTCCGTTCGACCTACTTCGCCACGAAGCGCCACTACTACGAGTTCTACATCGACACCCTGATGCGGCTGCACAGGCTCGACCCCACGCGCGGGCATGACGCCGCCGCCCTGCTTGCGAGCGAGCGTGCGCGCGCGCGCGGGCTGCTCGAATCACTCGCCGAGGCGGGCGCAGACATACGGCGGGGCGTTGACCCCGCTCTGCTGGAGAGCGAGCGCGCAGCCCAGCGCAGACTTAACGCCGTCGCGGCGCGCCTGTCGGCTCCGCCGGCCGCTCTAGGGCCGGACGCGCGCGAAGCGGCGAAGTCCGAGTTGGACGCGGCGCTCGCTGAGCACGCGCGCGTCCAGGAGCGGATTAGGGCGGAGAGCCCCGCCTACGCGGCGCTCGTCCACCCCGAGCCAGTCGGCCTCGGGGTGATTCAGTCCGCGGTACTAGACGAGGGGACTTTACTCCTCGAATACGCGCTCGGCGAGGAGCGCAGTTATCTCTTCGCCGTCGCGCCCACTTCGTTTAAGACTTACGAGCTGCCGGCGCGGGCCGAGGTGGAGAAGGTGGCGCGCGAGGTCTACGAGCTGCTGACGGCGCGCAACCGCCGGGTGAAGGGTGAGTCGCCTCAGGCGTGGCAGCGGCGCGTGGCCGAGGCCGACGGCGGCTACGCGCGGGCGGCCGAACGTCTGAGCCGGATGCTGCTCGAACCCGCCGCCGGAGAGCTGGGTGACAAGAGGCTCCTGGTTGTCGCCGAAGGCGCGCTGCAATATATCCCCTTCGGCGCGCTGCCCGCGCCGGAGGCGGAAGGAGCTAAGCGGCCAAGCACCGGACGGCTGCCACTCGTAGCCCGCCACGAGGTCGTCACGCTGCCTTCGGCCTCGACTGTCGCCGTGCTGCGGTCGGAGAGCAGAGCGCGCCCGAGCGGTAAGGCGCCCGGCGCCGTGGCCGTCATCGCCGACCCGGTCTTCGACGCGGATGATCCGCGACTCGGCCGGAGCCGCCAGCCGGCGCGCGGACAGTCCGCGCAGTCGTCAGTCCTGAGAGATGTCGTGAGGGCCGCCGACGAGGCGGGCGTCAGACTCGAAAGGCTGCGCGCGGCCGGCGACGAGGCGGAGCGGATCGCCGCGCTCGCCCCGAAGGCGCAGGTGCTCAAGGCGGTCGGGCTCAACGCCAACAAGGCGCGCGCCGGCGGCCCCGAGCTGAGCCGCTATCGCATCCTTCACTTCGCCACGCACGCGCTGGTCAACAGCCGGTACCCGGAGCTTTCGGGCATCGTCCTCTCGCTCGTGGACGAGGCGGGCCGGCCCCAGGACGGTTTCTTCCGGCTTCACGAAATCTACAACCTCGCCCCTAGGCTGGGCGCAGACCTCGTCGTCCTCTCGGCCTGCCAGACCGCGCTCGGCAGGGAGATCAAGGGTGAGGGGCTCGTCGGCCTCACGCGCGGCTTCATGTACGTGGGCGCGCCGCGCGTGGTGGCGAGCCTCTGGCGCGTGGACGACCAGGCGACCGCCGAGCTGATGGGTCTCTTCTACGAAGGGATGTTGAAGAGGGGGCTGCCCGCGCCGCGGGCGCTCAAAGAGGCGCAGATGCGGATGGCCGCGCGCCGGCCATCGCCCTATTATTGGGCCGCGTTCACGCTCCAGGGTGAATGGCGTCCGTGACGGAATCGCCGAAAAGGACACAACAGAATGAGTTGAAGGGCGACCCACGCCCGTCCTCTTCTGATCCCACGGCCCGCTCGGCCGGAGTTCGGGAGGCGACAACTCGCCATTGAAGGGTACCGGGACTTTAAATCAGGCGGGCTTCGACAGGCTGCTCGCCGCCCTCGACGACGACCGCGAGGCGGCCGGGCGGAAGTACGAAGTGCTGCGCGCGAACCTCATCAGGTTCTTCGGGTGGCGCGGCGACGGCGCGCCCGAAGAGCACGCCGACGAGACGCTCGACCGCGTAGCCCGCAAATTCGCCGCCGGGGCCGAAGGCCGCGAAGAGATACACGACCTCACGGGCTACTGTATCGGCGTGGCCCGCCTGCTCCTCCACGAAGTCTACAGGGAGCAGGCGAAGCGACAGAAGGCGCTGCGCGAACTACCGACACAGGAAGTCTCCGCCGCGGCGGACGAGACTGAGGCCCGGCTCGAATGTCTCAGGCGCGCGCTGGAAGGACTGCCCCCCTCGGATCGCGAGTTGATTGTGCAGTACTATCAGGGTGAGAGAAGCGCGAAGATAGAGAACAGGAGGCGCCTGGCCGAGCGCCGCAAGGTCTCGGCCGGGACGCTTAGGATGCAGGCGCTCCGCCTGCGGCAGGGACTGGAAGCGTCCGTCGCAAAGTGCCTGGAGAGCATCGGGCCGGGCGGCTGAGTCCCGACGGTTTTCGGGCGGGCACAGGCCGACCTGTAGAGACTATGAAAGAAGCCCTCCAAGACGAGGAGCAGATCAGGCGATACCTCCTCGGCGAGTTGAGCGAGGCCGAGATGGCCCGGCTCGAAGACGCCGCGTTCGCCGGACCCGACGGCGAAGAGTTGCAGGGGCACATCGCGTCGGTCGAGAACGACCTGATGGACGAGTACGCGCGCGGTGAGCTTTCGCCGGACGAGCGCGCGCGGTTCAAGGCGCGTTTCCTCAACTCCGAACGAGGGAGAGCGCGCGTCGGCTTCGCCGCGGCGCTGGCGACCACCGCCGAGGACGCGCCGTACTCGGCAGTCAACGTAATTGGTGATGCGCCTCCCGCGCGCTCGCGCTCCAAGCTCGTCTCGCTCCTTTCATCCATACGCACTACCCCGCCGGCTCTGAAGTTCGCGCTCGCCTCGTGCGCCCTCGCGTTAGCGGCCGTCGCCGTCTGGTACGCAACGGACGCCTCACGCCGCCGCACGGAGGCGGCGCGCGCCGAGACCGAGCGCCGTCTCGCGGAGGCGCGAGCGCGCACGGAGGAAGCGGCGCGTGCGCCACAGGGCGCGCAAGATAGGCAAGAGCCGCACGGTGCATCTCAGTCGCCCTCCCCGCAGGTAAGCCCATCGCCCGCGCCGCCACGAAACGTCCAGCCGTATCAAGAAGGCAACGCACGGCGGAGTCCGGCGCCGGCCGTCGCCTCCTTCACGTTGCTGCCCGGCTCGCTCAGGGACGAGGGCGAAGGCCCGCAGACACTCTCCGTCCCGAAGGGAGGCGGCTCCGTGCGTCTCCGTCTCGTGCTCGACGAAGTCGCGCTCCGAGGAGACGTGCGCGCCGAAGTCTTCGCCGGCGAGAGGAAGGTTCTAAGCCGCACGGGCCTGCGCGTCGCGCGCCCGCACTCCGGCGGCCTCATCATCCTCGACCTGCCCGTCTCCGCCGGCACATACCTCGTCAAAATCGTCGGGCGCGCGCCCGACGGCGGCACCGTCACGACCCTCTACAACTTCAAAGTCCTCTCGAAGTAACCCGCCCATCCTGTCCACGCGGGGCAAGCCGGGCTGTGCGCCGACGGCCCGGCTTCGCACACCTGCGTCCGTAACACGCCCGCCGCCACGCCGCGAAAATTTTCTCGTGACGTCTCTCAGCGCGACGACACATGAGGGTGAATGCGTGATTACGTCGCAGCCTTACGCGGCCACGGCGCTCGCCAACCTGACCCTTACGGAGGCCCGAACCATGAAGAGACAGATCACGAGCCTGCTCACGCTCCTCGCCCTCTCAACGCTCTCCCTCGCCCGACCGTGCGCCGCGCAGGTCGTGAAGTTCATGGACGCGCCCAACGCTGAGGGCGGCTGCGTCACCGACTTCGACCGCGTCGGCTTCTCGATGGGCGGACTCGTCGCGCGCAGCATGGTGCTGAAGTTCCCCGGCGCGCTCGTCCGTTGCCGTGTCGCCAACCCCGTCGCCATGGGGACGCCCAACCACGGCGTCAACCCGATAGTGACGAGCGCGGGTACGGCATCGAATGTATTGCTGTTCGGCAGGAGTGGAACGGCCACGGCGCAGATGACGCCGTTCAGCCTCTTCCTCATCGACTTGAACGCGCGCCGAATACCCCCTTCCATCAAGGTGACGACCATCGCGGGGTCGGGGCTGGTGGACACCGGCCCGCAGCCTCCGCACCCGCAGGGGGACACGAAGAACGTCGCCTGCACACACCTCGTGGCCCGACACCCTGACGGCGACCAGCTCCCGGAGATAAGGGTTCCGTGCGCGCACCCCGAATGTAAGAGGCGTATCGGTTCAGCCCGCGTGCAGTTCGGCCCGCAGCACCCGGACGGCGATGTTGTCGGCGGAGGGCGCGTGGCCTGCACGCACCGCGTCCAACAGCATCCGGGCGGCGACGCCGTGACGACGGCCTGCATGCATCCGCTCGCCAGCAGGCGGGAGCGACTCTCCGCCGGAACAGGCGCTCGGTGCCGGGCCGCCGATAATCGGCGTCGCCGTCAAGTCGCCTCACTTCTTCACGGACGAACGCGTGAGGGACATTCTTCTCTCGATAGCAAACTCCAGGTGAGCGTTCGTTACGCGGCGTCACGCCATGCCGGGACACCGGGGGCGTGACGCCGCACCCTCAATCTCATGCACGGCCGGCTAACGGCCGCCACGCCGGAGGTCTCACATCATGAACGAAGAAACTAAGAACCTTCTCGGTGCCGCACTCGCCGAGTTTCTGTCACACGCGGATTCGCTCAAGCCGGTCGTGACGTTCGCCTCGGATGCGGCGAACGTGAGTTGGTCAGAAGCTGCCCCCGCCTCCGGCGAAGTCGTCCTGTTGGAAGAGGGCGGGTTCGAGTTAACGGCGTTGGGCGCCGGTCAGGCCGGCTCGGGCGGCATGAGGCTGACTCTGGACGAGACGAGCGGTAAGCCGGCGCTGCGCTACACGGGCGGCTTCGGCATAAAGCTCCCGGAAGGGCTGCTCGTCGGCGCGGACGGGTCGCGCGTCGGCGGCGAGGCGCGCGGGGAGTTGACGATTACGCCCGGCGAGCCCCCGTCCGTAGTCGTCAACTCCGTGTGTTGCGAGGGGAGTGATTTTCGCGTCGGCGGGCGCGGCGGACTGCTCGTCCGGAGCGCGTCGTTGGAAGTGAGCGGGCCGGTCTTCCCGCTCGGTCAGAACAGGGCCGGGCTTCGCATCACGGTGACGGGGCGTCTCGCACTGGCGGCGGCGGGCGCGGCGGCCTCGGTGAAATGCACTTACGAGGGGCGGACGTTCGACGTGCGTTCCGTGGGCGATGTCGAACTCGGACAGGGCGTGCGGCTGTCGGCACTCAGAGACGCCGCGGGAGAGTCCCCGGTAATGCGTGCGTTCGTGAACGCGGGCAGCGCCCCCGCGTGTCGTTTCGTGTTGAGCGGCGGGGTCAAGATTCCCGGCGGCGTGAACCCGAACGTTCAGGTCGGCGGCCACCTTGACTTGAGGCAGACGGTCGGCGGCGTCGAAGTAACCAATTTCAGGCTCGCGGGCAATGTCGCAACGGAGTTGACGCTGCCGGGCGGAGTCAAGGTGAAGCAGGCGCAGGTCTCGCTCGCTTACGACGGCGAGCCGCGCGCCTTCTCAGTCAACCTCAAGGGCGGATTGTATCTCGGCCCGAGCGTTGACCTGCGCGGCCCGGGCCCCGACGGGGCGTCCGTCAAGGCGCGGCTCACCTACAACGCGACCGACGCGGGCGACGTGAGAATTCAATCGAGCGTCGGCCAGATCAAGATGCAGTTGCTCGATGACTTTCGAGTCTCGGACGGGGAGCTGTGTCTCGACCTCCGCACTAAACCCGCGACGGGTCACCCGCCGGTTTCCATCACGCTCAAGGACGGGCAGGCGGGGCTGTTCCGCCGCAAGGGCGCGGGCGCGTCTCACTACCTCAACATCAGCGGCCTGGCGGCGAGCTTTGACGTGAACAGTCAGGGCTTCATCCTCAAGCTAAGCGGCGGGCGTTTGAGCCTGCCTGAGATGTTCGCGCCTCTGTCGGCCGGGCTGTGCCCGGACGCGGGCAGCGGGCCGTCGGTCGCCATCGGGCCGGGCTCGGCGTTGAAGTTGACCTACACGGTCGGCGCCACGTCGCCCGCCGCGCCCGCGTTTTCGGCCGTGCCTGTCGGCGCGCCGAACTTCCCGAACCTCGGGCGGCCCGTCATGCCGCCCCTGCCGAAGCTGCGCGTCGAGACCGTCGGCTCGTTGAGCCTCTCGAACATCGGCTTCGAGGTGCCGCAGGTGCCGGGGATGGCGGTGAAGGTCTGTTCGGCCAATCTCGTCATCGCGCCGAACGGCGCGCCGTCGCTGACGAACGTGGAGGGGAAGATGTGCGTCCCTCTGCCCGAGGGGCCAGCGCAGCTCGACCTGCACCGGGGCGTCTTCACGCTCGACGGCCTGCCGAGCGGGCGCGTCGAACTCGGGCAAGACCTGCCCATCTTCAAACAGGGTGGCTTCACCTTCACGCTGCTCGGGGCCGGCTGCGAAGAGTGCAAGGACGCGAAGGGGAAGCCCTTCGGGAGCGGCATCACGGTCTTCCCGGCCGCGGGCGTGAACCCGCCGCGCGTCCAGTTGGACGGCGGCATCAGGCTCGCCGTGCCGGCCGACGTGCTGACGGGCGCGCAGGGCGACCAGGTGACGGGTGCGGCCTGCGGCTCGCTGACGATTATTCCGAAGGCGGACGGCCTGCCGCAGTTGGCCTTGAGCCTCAAGTCAATCTCGGTCGGCGGCACCTTCCACCTGGGCGGCAGCGGCGGCGTGCTGATCGAGGGCGCGCAGCTCACGGCGCAGGGCGTCGAAAACGTCTTCGCTCAGAGCGAGGCTTCGCCCTTCAGCGTACTGTTGTCGGGGAAGGTTCTAGTCCCGAGCGGGCCGGGCTTCGGCCTGAAGGACGCGAGATTCGTCTTCACCGACCCGAAGAAGCTGCCGAGGTTCGAGCCCGGCACGCTCATCTACGAGGAGCACCAGTTCGCGCTCGCCAAGGTCTTGCCGCTGCGCGTCCGCAAGGCGGAGCTGACGATTAAGGAGGAGGCGCGGAGACTGCCGCTGGCCCAGATGCTGCGCCCGACGAATCTAATCATTAAGACCAGCGCAACAGTCTCCATCCCGCCCGACGAACCTTACCTCGAAGGGGTCGTGGACGACTTGGTCGTGACCTTCAAAGAGGACGGCACGCCGGAGTTCACCGTCCGCGGCATCGGCATGACCGTCGGGGCGTTCGACATCCCGCCTATCGAAGCCATCGGCGGGAAGGTCTACTTCGGCGGGCTCGACAGCCCCTCGACGCTCTTCTTCGCCGGGAACCTCGCCGGCAGCTACGACGGCTACAAGGTCGGCGTGCTCACGGCCTTCAACCTCGCCGGCCCAATCGGCGCGGCCGTGGACTTCAACGCGGGCTCGGCCGGCATCCCCGTTGACGACTACTACCTCGGCGGCATCCTCGTCACGGGCGCGTCGGGCGGCGTCTCGCTCGTCAACAGCAACGAAGACCCGTGCGCTTTCACCACCTACTTAGACCCGGACGGGCGGCCTAAGTCATCGCTCGTCAGCTTCCCCGTCGCGCCGATGACCTGGCAGCAGTTGCGCGACTTCGTCGCGCGCAAGAGGCGAGCTCTGAAGGTGCTCGGCGCGCCGCCGCCGCTGCCCCTGCCGGGCGTCGGGGCCGGGCCTTCGGCCTCGGGGCAGCTCGTCAACATCAGGCGGACGCCGCCGATTGAGAGCGACTTCGGCATCCCGTGCCCCGGCGACTGCCCGCCGCCGACGGTGAACATCTTCTGCCAGCCGCACCCGGATCAGACGAAGTTCCCGAACCGCGTCATCGCCAAGTTCAGCAGCTTCGACGAGGCGGCGCTCAAGCGGCTCGGCATCACGGAGAACCTGGTTGCCACGCTCACGCAAGCGGCGGGCGACCGCGCCCGCAACATCGCCGCGGGCGTCGCCTCTCGCCTGCGCGCGGAGATGGAGAGGCTCATCCCGCGCCCCGACGCGGGGCTGCTCGGCGCGGCGAGGGCCGGCGAGATCAAGGCGCTGATGGACGAGACGCTCGGCGGCGTCGAGTCTCTATTCGTCGCACGCTTCAGAGACGCGGTCGGCAACAAGACCGTGAGCCGCGAGATTTACGAGGCCATACGCGACGCGGCCTACGCGGGCGCGCCGTGCCCGGACGTGACGCTGAAGGTGACGGGGACGATGACGCACCAGTTCGTCTCAGGCTTCCTCTCATGCACGGGCGGCGTCGTCATCAGCACGACGGGCGCGGCCGGGGTGGTCGGGAACCTCAACCTGCTCGGCGTGCCCGTCGGCAAGCTGCGCGGCTTCGTCTGCGCCACGGACGCGAAGGGCGACCCGAACCCTTCGCTGTGCGGGCAGGTGGATTTCGAGATGGGGCCGCTCTCACTCGGAACGCTGCGCGCGGGCTTCGAGTGCGACGGCTGCACGACCGCGCTGCTGAATGAACTCGGAGACCTGGCCGTCTGCCTGACCGACGACCTCGCGCGCCGCGTCGCCGCGCGCGTCCTTCCGAACCTTGACGCGCGCGTTCTCAACAAGCAGCAGATCGTCGCGGCTCTTACAGACAGTCGCTTGAAGATGGCCTTCATCGCGGAGCTGCTCGCGCAGCCCGTCGGCCCGCAGCAGAAGGAGTGCTTCAAGAACTCCTTCCGCGACGCCCTGCGCGCCGTCAACCCGGAGGTGTTGATGTGCGGCTTGGTGCAGCCGAAGCTGTTCGGGATTCCGATAGGGCAAGAAGTCGCCGCTGTAGCCGCGCGTGTTAGTAAAGAAGAATTGATAATCGCTGCCCGTTGTTCCCCCTCTTCAATAATCGCGTTGGCTCTTATTTATGGTGCCGCCAACCCTGCTGCGGCCCTGGGTACTGCGTACACAGGTCTGTTCCTTCAGGATAAGGCGCTGCTGACTTTCCGGCTCAAATGGCCGGAAGTGGATCAAGCCATTCTCGACGCGCTTGAGGGTCGCTTCCGCACGCCCGCCGACGTGAAGCGGCGCGCCGAAGAGAGCTTCGACTTCATGCTGGAGAACGGCGTCTACGCGATGAGGTACGAGCTGAGTCCGCTCGGCTTCAAGACCCTGGACGCGCAGTGGCGCGTGCTCATGCCAGACCTGTTGAACCACCCGGCCAGATATAAGCAGGGCGATCCAAGTAATCCGCTCCCCTGGGTGCCGCCGGAGATGCGGGGCTTCGGACTGCCCTCGCGCGCCGAAGTGCTGACCGCAGCCATCGACGGCGGCCGTCTCGCCGACCCGAGGTGGAAAGGGAGCCCGCAGGACTTCGCGGAGGTCTTCCCCTCTGGCGACCCACGTCGCGAAAAAGTGCGGAACCGCAGTCTGCGCAAAGACTACTTCCCGCACGGCGGCCACGTCGGCGCGGCGCGGCTGCAAATGCCGAGGGCGCTCGCCGAGGCGCCGCCCCCCGAGTTGTTCGTCATCCTCAACAACAACGCGCCCGTCAAAGATCGTCTGGAAGCGGCCTACACGTACGTCAAGAACTACCTGCTGGAGAACGTGCAGTTCGGCTCGCTGGCCTTCTACGTGCCCGCGCCGAACCCGCCTTCGTTCGTGGACGAGCGCGGCCAGCCGCTCACGCCGCGCAGACTCCTCGAAGCGATGAACCGCTTCGACCCCGGCGACATCACGGCCCGGAAGCTCTACCCATCCGAACTCTTCTTCCTGCGCGGCCACGTCGGCGGGAGCCTGCTCGGCGTCCCCTTCGGCCAGGCCGAGATTGTCGCGCTGCCGCCCGACCCGCCTTCGCGGCCCGTCGGCTGCTTCCGCATCACGGCCTCGCTGCCGCAGAACTCTTGGCTCGGTCAGCTCGTCGAGCAGGCCGGCCTCACCTTCGAGATGAAGCAGTCGCCGTCCAAGACAATCGGGGAGCGTTTCAACGAACTGCTCGCGCGACTCGGCCAACTGCGGCAGGGCGGGACGGAGCAGGCGATCCGCGATTGCCTGTCGAAGGAGTTGCTGGCCGGGCTCGGCGACGGCCTGCCGAAAGTCTCTTTGGAGGCAAAGGTGAACCTGCGGCTGCCGGCCGACTCGCCGTTGAACACGCTCGTGCAGTTGCAAGGGGTGCAGCCGGGCGTGAACGCAGAACTGTTCGCCTTCTCACCCGGCTACGCGCCCGGGGAGTCGGGCGAAGGCGCGCTCGCACGCGCCCGACGCGAGGGCGGCATCGCCGTGCGACTCGCAAGGCTAAGGCTCGGCGGGGCCTTCGGCATCGAGGCCGGAGTCGAGAACGCGGAGCTTTCGCTCACGCCGCCGAGACCGCGGCAGCCGCCGCGGCTCACCGGGCAACTTAAGGACGTGAGCGTCCGCATCGGCGGCGGGGCGTTGCGGCTCAACGGGAGCCTCTCGATTAACAGTTCACCGGGGGCCGGGGAGGCTTACCTGTCGGCGTCGGGGACGCTCTCGGGCCAGTTGCAGTTCGCGCCCTGGCTGAAGCTTTCGACGGGCGCGCCGGGACTGAGCGCCGGCCTCTCGGTCGTGCCCGGCGCGCAGGGTAGTCTCAACGCTTCCCTGAGTGTCGCGCCGGCCACGCTCGAACTGGGTGGGCCTTTCGCGGCGGGCGCGACGGCCCTGCTCCACGGCCCTTCGCCGAGCGAGCGGTTCACCTTCTCGCCCGGCGGCGACTGGGAGGCCAACGTCGGCCTGTCGCACTTCACGCTGCTCGACGACAAGGGCCGTGCGCTGCTCCGCGTGGGGTCACAGGGCCAGTCGTTCAAAGCGAAGCTGAAGGCCGGCGGCCTCAACCTGAAGAGCCTTTCCGTGGAGGTTCCGGCCGGCGTGAACGTGACCGCCTTCCCCGGACAGCCGCACGCCGCGACTCTGGGCGGCACGGGCGCCGGGGGCGCGCTTAGAATCGACCTGAACGGCGGAGGCAGGTTCGAGGTGGCTGCCACCATGACTCCTTTGCAAATCGGACGCTTCATCGCACACGGCGCGGGCGGGCCTTCGTCGCCGGTCGTCGTCAAGGTGGACAACAGCGGGCTGCGCGTGCCCTCGGGCGTGCAGCTCACGGTGCAAGGCGTCACCGCGTCGCCGCTCGCGCTGGGTGAGTTCGCCATACAGTTTGACGGAAGCTTCGAGGCTTCCGCCGCGGGGCTGAGCATCTCGCAACCAGAATTCCAACTCGCCTGCAACTCGGTCATGTTCCGGCGCACGCAGGGCGCGGCCACGCTGTCACTGAATCAGGGGCGGCTGAAAATTACGTCGGTCGCGCCCGCACGTCCGGAGTTCACAATCGAGAGTCTGCGCATTGCCTCAAGCGGCGAGTGGCAGTACGAGAGCGGCCAGCAGGCGATCGAAGTGCCCGGCCTCTTCACCCTCAGGGGCGGCATTAAGGCCGGGATGGACGCGCAGCTCAGACCTTACGTGCAGTTGAAGAACGCCGCGCTCTCGGTCGCGCGCCCGAAGGTCGAACAGGCGTCGCCTCAGGCGTCGCTGAGCGCAAAGGGCATCACCGCGCAGTTCGACAACTGGCGGGCGGCCTTCCCGAACCTGTTGGAGACGGCCGCGTGCACCTGGACGCTCAACTATCAGGGCGGCCCGCTGTTTGAGTTGACGGGCAGCCCCGCTCAACTGACCCTGCTCGGGCAGAGCGTCAACGCTGGCGGAGCGTTGACGCTGAAGGTCGAGCCGGGCAGCGTCAGCGCGTCCTTCGCCGCCCCCGGCTACAAGCTGCAACTACCCGGCGTCTTCGAGTTGAGCGACTGCCAATTTAACTTCAGGCAGGACGACGGCACGGCCGCGCTCGCGGTCTCGGGCACGGGCCGCGCTCTGGCACGGGGCGACGGCCAATGGCTGTTGCAGGGGGCGGCTCGCCTCGCCGCCTCCGGCCCGCAGTTCGAGGGCGGCATCGAGAAGGTCGCCAACCGGACGCTGGTCGAACTCCCCGTACTGAGGTTGACGACGCAGTCGCCCAACGTCGCCTTCGGGCGGAACGCGGGGGAGCACTACCTGCGGCTCGCGGGCCTGACGCTGAGCCTGCTCGGCAGCACGCTGAACGTCAACGCCAACCAGCCGGTGACTGCCGGCGGCCAAGTCCGCGTCGAGTGGGGAAGCAACGCTTTCGCCCTCGGCCCGTTCACGCTCCAATCCGGCGGCTTCGTTCAATTCCACCCGGCTCAACCTTCGGCGGCGCAGATCCGTTTCCACGGCGGCCCGCTGGCCTCCGGCATACAGGGCTGGTCTACAATCAACTTGCCGGGCTTCGACCTGACAGCCGACGGCGACTTCGACATCCCGCTGCCGAACTTGGGACTCCACGGCATGAACTTCGCTTCAGGGGCGGGGCGTCTGAAGCGTGCGGGCGGCGCGGTGCAGTTGGAGATCGGCGACGCCGTCAACTTCCTCCAATCGCAGTTGCGACGCTACCTGAAGGTTGACGCGAACGGCGGCGTCTCCGGCGAAATAAGAGGCAGAGTCAGGTTTAGCGACGGGATACAGCCTCCACCTGTTACAGCCAAAGTTCCGGTGACCAAGAGGGTCTGGGTCGATCCGGAAAAGAAAAAGGTAAAGGTGTTGGACCCCCGTAGCGGTAGATTGGTTGAGGTCGAGGTCGAGGTCAAGTCAGGGGGTTGGGAGCCTCGCGTGGAAATGGAAAATCAGACCACCTACCCGCCCCGGGTGGATTTCACCATCGAGGGCGATGTGACGATGTGGTATAACGAGTCGGCGCGCAGGTTCGAGGGCGAGTTGCGGCAGGACGTGCAGGCGGGCGGCCATAACTTCGGCACGCTCACTTACCGCCTCTGGTTCGACGCTGGCGGAGGCCGGTTCACACGAAATGGCTAGAACTCATCTCACAATTACGCGCTCTACTGAATACCCGAAAGCGGCTTGAGATCGAGTGTAACCCGCGGCGGGTCTTCCTCCCACCTGACGAGTGGGATGCCGAGCGTCCTTGAGGCCGCCTCGCGGACACGCTCGACGGCGGCCCGCTCGTCATCCGTTCTGCCCGGCTGCGCGGTCGGATCGAATGCTTTCGACGGGCTCACGACCACGCCCCTGCGGAACCACCGCCGGAGGGATTTCATGTCCTCGCCGGTCAGGGTGTCGGCCAGGAGGTTGAACTTACGTCGTGACAGGTCGGGCTCCGTGTCCGGCCCCGCGGCCGGGAAGAGGAGTGAGGAGTAGACGGCACGACACTTGGACTGGATGAAAGGTAACTGTCCCGGAGGATACCTCTTCAGCAACAGGTCAGCCGCTATGTGCGCGGCCGTGTCGTCCGCGTAGATCGCCTCTATCTCCTCCAGGATAAACCTGGACTCTTTGTAGTCCGGGTCGAAGACTTTGGGGATAACCCACAGCAACACGTCGTTGATGCGATCTCGCGCGCGCAGAAGGGCGGCGAGGTCGCGCAGGTCCGGGCCGTCGGTGAAAGAGTAGAACTCCGAGTCCTTCGGGCAGATCAGGATGCGGGTGACGTCCACAGGTGTCCCCGGCATAGTGAGTTGCCCCTCGGTGGTGTGTGCCACCCCGTGCGGCCAGAAGTGACAGAAGGTTTGCAGCTGCGCGGGGATGGGTTGAGTGTCGCCCGCGAGCGTATAAGGGGCGTTCCCCAGGCGCAGGCGCTTGAGCCGGCGCGCGGGCTCTCCCATGATGTCGAAGAATTGTTGCAGTAGCGAGCGATCAGTGAACCGAAAGAAGGTCGCGGCAGTGGCCCCGAGCCGCCTCTGCGGCTCGCCCACATCCGCGCCCTTGAGCCGTTCGAGGTCGGCCAGCAGGAGCGTGTTCGTCTCCTCATCGACCCCGAGAATCAGTACGTCCCTGACCGCGGTGCGGACTAGAAACTTGGCGCGCTCCGTGTCGCGCACCAACTCCAGCGTCTCAAGCGCCGAATCGCCTTGGCCGTCGCGCACGTCGAAGACGTGCCACACGAAATTCCCGAGCAGGTAATTCTCTTCCGCGGTAAGTTTTTCCGACTCCTCCCCCCCGGAAGACTTCCAAGGAATCAAAGTCCGGCGGTCAAAACTCCAGACCAGGATGCGCCGGCTGTCGCGGAGGAGAAGTATCTGCTCGCCGGTCAGCGACAGAAAGCCTTCCAGCATACCCTTGAACAACACGGGGAGGGTGAGCCAGATGTTCTTATCGCCGTAGTCTTTCAGGGAAGAGAGGGGGAGGATGGTCATCGGGATGACAGAGCAGATGAGCTTCGAGGCGATGGGGAAGAATCTTCCAAAGTCCAGCTCGGGTAGCTCGTCGCGCCACGCCTGGTAGAGGCGTCTTAAAAACAGGTAGCCGTAAAAATATGACGACCGCGCCGCCGCGTGTTCGTCCGTCGGCTTCCAGAAGAACATGCGGTCGATGAGTTCCCCTTGCAGCCTCCGCTTCCGGCTCACCTCAAGCTGGCTCGCCAGAGCGTTCGAGAGGTCGTTGATAAAACCTTCAATGTGGCCGGAGTCGGACAGCAGCGCCGGGGCGGCGGGGTTGGTGAGTAGAAGGATGTGCTCGTAATAGTTATATTCCAGCCCGACCACGAGCATAAGGCTCCAACTGCTATCGCTCTCGGTTAATTCCATCTCGGCCGCCATCGCCAGCCCTTCCAGCAGCGGTGCCATCAGTTCGCAAGTGGTTATGACTTGCCTGCCGAACTCGGCCGTGTTCCCCGCCAGCAGGGCCACCTCGGCGGCTTCGAGGTCGAGGTCGCCGGGGCCCTCGCCCGGGACCGGGGTGTCGATCTGCCGCTTCATCAGCCCGTTGTAACGCGTGATTGTCGTGTTGCGCAGGTCGTTGGCGCGGGTGGCTAAGGCCGTGAAGAAAGCGCCGACGGGGAAGGTGAGAGAGTTGACGTGCTCCAACTCGTGCAGAAGGAGCACGCTCTCCTCCTCCTTCTCGTGTGGCTTTGGGTAGCCGATCACGCCGCCGGGTATCCCGACAGCGTCCCGGGCCGGGAAGCTGAAGTAGAGGTTGCGGAGGAACAGGTCAACCGCCGCCCTGTCGGTCGCGTCGTGTAAAAGCATAGGCCGCACGCCTCATACCACGATCTTGTAACCCTCCGGGCTTTCGCTCAGCACGCCCTTTAGTGCCATCCGCTCCAGTGTCTTCTGCACCTCTTCGGCCGCCCACACCCTCTGCCCCTTCGCCTCCTGCGTTAAGTACTCCGCCACCGCGGGGGCCTTGGCGGGAATCTTCGTGGCCTTGGTCACGGCCTTGACCGCGAGGTAAAGGATGACCTCGTCCGGCTGAAGCTTCTTTAGGCTGTCGCGGACGACCTCGAGGGCGGCGAGCACCGAACCGCCGGCTTGGGTGAGCGCCAGCGGGTCTAGTGTGGCCACCCCTCTAATCAAGCCGACCGTGATGGGGATGCTCGCGATCAGCAGCTTCCAGGCGGTCTTCTTGATGTTGATGAAATACCGGCGGCGGAAGAGGGCGTTGAGATTCGTGGAGTAGTCCACGGGGGCGGGCTCGTCAGGCACTTCGATCTGGCCGCCCATGGCCTGAACCAACTCGTTGAGGGCCACGAATACTTGGTCGGTCAAATCTTCATCCAATATCTCCGCAAAAAGGTCTTCGCGCCCGGCCTCTTCCAGGGCGTCCAGGACGAAGTGGCTACTGTCCTTGACTTCTATCCTGAGGTCTTCTTTCTCGTCGCTCATAACCCGCTCCTTGACATCAGGCGTGTCAGTCGGAAGCATCCTTCTTACGCCAGACGTCGAAGAAATCCTTTAGCAATTCATGCTCGATGAGGTGATCAATGCTGTTCGAAAACGAAAGGTTCCGGTGGGAGTAGCGTTTGTAAATTACGTCCAGGAACTCGTAGCGCCGCTCGGACGCCGGCGGGTGCGTGCGGCTGTTAAAGCCGAGCAGCTTCTCCATGAAGTCGGCCGTGCGGAAGAAGAGGTTTACCCCGGCGATGGCCGCGCGTAGATCGAAACTGTCTATCCCCTCCTCCGGGGGGAACAGGGAGAAAACAATCTCCACCCCGATGCGGTCTGCGACCAACTCCTTATCGAAGCTGCCTTCGTAAACGTCGAACGTCTCTTGCAGCAACGTTCTTTTCGTCAACCGGCCCGGCCGCAGGTGCCCTTCGATGACGTGCCCCATCTCGTGCGCCACGGCGAACATCTCCGCGTAGCGGGTTATGCGCGCTAGGGCCGCTATCTGAGACTCTTTGGGCGCGACCGAACGCTCGGGGGTGATGGCCCCTGTGGTGATGTAGAACTCGAAATACCTTTTCAAGTACGCCCGGAGCAGCTCCATCGGCGGCTCCGGCTTCCACTCCCTCAGGGGGATGTCCCGGGAGGTGCGCATCTGGGAAGTGCACAGCTTCGCCAGCGTGTAAACCGTGTGCGTCAAGCCGAGGTTCAGGAGCACGAGGTGCTCGCCGTCGGCAATCCGCATCACCGTCGCGTTCAGGTCGTAATTAGGCACAACGCCGACGAAAAGATTTCGGTTATTGGCGAAGTACGATTCCCCGTAACTTCTCAGCCTCGGGCGGCGTAATTGCTCCTCAAGCTCCAGCTTCACGCGTGCGAAGTCTTTATTAAAGGGCGCGCACATGTCAGCGAGAGACGCGGAGGGCAACGCCGCCTCGTCTTTGAAACGTTGAAGCTCTTCCTCCGTGTAGACCTTGCTGAAGTCGCCTTCGTGTTCGAAGAAGAGAAAATGTTCGTCCCTCAGCTTCGAAGGGTCTTCCGCGGGGTCAGTCAATAGACGATCCCACGTGGCTATTAACCTGTCATAGATTTGCTCAAGGTTCGTGCTCATGAGGCTCTCCTGCGGCGGCGCAAAGCGTCTCAACCCCCTCCTTGACCAGCAGGACGGCGACTGTCGCCGGCGCGACCCCCGTGACGATTCCGGCGACCAAGTCCGTGACGGCGCTGGCAAGCAGCACCCTGTCGTAGCCCCTCGGCTCGCGGAGCATTTTCCGAACCCTCTCGCTGCCGCAAATCTCCGCGCGCAACTGCTCGCGTCGTTCGGACAACCAAGCCTTCGCGATTTGCACGTACCGATGGGGAGGCTTCGGCAACAGTTGTCCCTGTGCAGAGGCGTACTCCCTCCCGACCTCGGCGTATAAGTCGTCCAGGCTCATCTCAAGCATCGCCCTGATTCTAGCCGTAGCGTCCATTCTCACCCTCCAGGAATGGTCTCTGACGAACGCAGCCCCGTAGGCGGCTGGCGGAAGAGTAGAAGCCGTCGAAGAAACTGCACGTCGAATAGCTGAGCGTCCCTTAGAATACGGAGCTGCCGCATGACGGTTAACCTTGAAGTGTCCGAAGTCAGGTTGAGGCTAATAGGAGAGGGAATCCCTTGCGGAGTACGCCTCCCGTTAACGGAAGTCAGGAACCGCGGGCAATCTACTCCCGCCGCCATGAGGTGTCAAGGAAATTAACAATTGAGGTTGCTCTTCGTAAGCTCACCATGAAAGATAAACCCTCATGACTGAATGGTCATAAAAAAGCCCGCGCGGGTGATGTGACTCACCCGCGCGGGCTCAAGTTTACAAGCGGTTGTCCGGCGGCTTTACGCCGCGTCCGACTCCCGGTCGCGGAGCAGGACGTCGATCTCGTCGTCCTGCTCACCCGACAGGCGGAGGTGGCGCGCCGGCCCCGTCACGTTCCAGATGTGGTCGTGGCCTAAGACCCCCTAATCACGCTACTCCTTACATACAGAGATTGATACAGCGAAGCCTTACCTCCCACTAACCTTTTACTCAAGTGGCTGGCAGATCCCGTTTAGTAAAAAGGAGTCTTATAGCTCGGCGTTCGTACCGTCGGGGTAGCGGCTGAGGTAGCTGCTCGCCGTAGGATCGCGCGAAGACACAGAGGGAGGCACCGGTGTCAACCTTCGCTTCGCAATTTACTTGCGCCTGTCCGACGCGGGAGGTGACTGGGACGGTGATGCCCGGCTGACCGGCGTCGTAGGTTAACGACTCGGAGAAGAACAGTCGGTGGGCCATCACCAGCCGCCCCACTCCGCCACTTCGTCGGGCTTCGGCAGGTAAGTCACGAAAGCCCTAGGCTTGCCCGCCGAGAGCGCCTTCTCCTGGGCCTCACGGTAGGTTTGCCCCACGGCGATGAGCGCCGCCCCGTCGAGCGCGACATGCTGCCCGCCGTATTCGGCGCGATGTGTCTTCATCCACTCCATGCGCCGCCGGCGCACCTCTACGGTCATCCCGCTACCTTGCTCCTCGTGTGACTCCACCGCGCTGGCTGTTGATTGCCCACTTCTTCTAAAAGAGTCTCTGCAAGCTCGCGCCGCTCGTCTGGGGCGAGCCCGAGAGCGGGAGGCGGAAGTCGCGCTTGACGCGCGCCGCGCCCCACGAAGGGGGCTTGCGCTTGAGCGCGACGGCCCGCCGGCGCTGGCCGGCGGATGCGTCTGGAGCCGCATCACCTGCTCGTTACTCGCGGCTGCGGTCGTCAGCCACCGCTCCGCCGCCGCGATCTTCGTGTCGAGCGCCTCCAACAGACTTAGCCACTCGTCACGTTGAGCGGCGAGCCCCGGCGGCGACACCAGCACCCGGAGCCGCTGGCGGCTCTTGGCCGTCCCGATCTTCGACTGCAAGGAGAGGCCGGCACCGAGGGCGATGGCGTGCAGGCTGTTCTTGACCATCGTCCGCATCTTCACCAGGCGATGCCGGTAGCGTAACTGCCGCAGCACCTCCGGGCTTTGCGCAGACGGTCGGCGAACCCGCGGGAAGTCACCCTTGTGTAAGAGCTCAAGGATCAGGTCGGCATCGCGGTGGTCGTTCTTCTGGCTCCGCCTGGCTAACCTCCTGATCCCGGCTGCGTCGCCGATGAGCACCTGATGGCCGAGCTCTTCCAGCATCTGCTCGAACCATCGCGAATAAGCACTAGCCTCCAGCCCGACGATCACCTCCCCGCTGAACTGAGAGTAGAAGGCGCGAATGTCGTCCTTCTGGTGGTGGAGATCCTGCTGATGCAACTCCCCGTCAGATGTGTCCAGGAAGCTGACTGTCCGGAGGCGAGCATGGAAGTCAACCCCGCAATATACTGTCATCGGGCACCTCCTTCTTGCCGCTCTCGAAGCCGCCGCGAGTCTAGCGAAGAGTCGCGGCCGGAGGTGCCTGCTTCATAACATCAAAGATTATTTTCGAGCGCGGAAGTGCTTCAAGTAACTTTTGCCAGGCGGCGATCCCGAACAGGCTCTCGACGAACTACGCATGACCTTGTGCGTTACTTCCAGCTAATCTTTTGACCTGCCCCTCAGAGCGCAGCGACTAAGACGGTGCAGGTCTTCTGTTGTGAGCGGCGGAAAGGGCCTAACAAAGAAGCGAGGTCGGGGTATCTTCGCAACGGGTTCATGGCTCTGTCTCCGGTACGAGTGATGGCTTCGACACCCAAACTTCCATCACAGGCTATGAACCCTTCTTTATTCCTCTCTCAAAAGTGATAAGCGGTCAGCACTACCATTGATTGACAATTGTTGTGTTCGGCATATAATTCAGCGCGTCGTCAGACAAATCGCCACGTCCCCCTCACTGCGCGGCCCCAAATCTCACCCCCGCTTCTTTCCCTGATCGAACATCCTCAAAAGGGGGTTCCTATGAGCAGTTCAAGAAGTTTATGTCGCGGTCTGGCTTTCGTCCTTCCGGCTCTGGTCGCAGTCTCGCTGTGTGCCGCCGCGGTCTTGCCGAGGACGTACCAGAGCGAAAGCAAGAGGGAAGAGTTCAACGACGACGACCTGAAGGAAGAGAGGGTCGGCGGCCGGTGGGGGACTTGGTTCACGCCCGACTTGGCCCAGGTCAACAACCCCTCGCTGCCCGTAGTCGTCACCGCTTACAAGATTTTCTCCGGGAAGGGCAAGTTCACGGGGATATCGAAGATCAAGGAGGTCAGGATCAAAAACAGAAGCCTCAAGGTAGTCAGTTCGCTGCAACTCAGGTGGGCGGTGGCTGACCCGGACGACCCGTCGAGGGTCTTGACGGAGGGGCTGACGCAGCCCCTCGACATGGCGGTCGTGGAGAACGGCGACCAGCAGATGAGGATTCCGCCCCTTTATCACAGCCGGATGGTCAAGGCGCTGACGAGGGGCGGCCAGCTATATGGCGATTTCCTGGTAGTGTTGGGCGTGCAGTGGGTCGGCTTCACCGACGGCTCCGTCTGGGAGCGGGAGGCGTCGGTCGCCCCCTTCAAGGCCCCTCTCCTGGACATGTTACGCATCGGCCGGTTCCCGGAGTTCGCCTCGCTGGATCTGGACATCATCCCGCCCCCGGGTTACGGCCGGCGGCCGGCGCAGTGTAAGACGGAGGAGGCGGAGGCGAACGCCGCGGCGCCTTCCCTCGCGGCTCCACAGTACGTGACCTGTTTTGACAACAAGGCACCCTACACCGCCGACGACGGGAGGCAGAGCTGCTCCAACTACTCGGCGACGACGTACTGCATTCAGGATTGCAGCGAGGAGATGTGGTGCAGCGCGACGACGGGCTCCCCGACGTGCTCCACCACCACCTGCCAGACCTACTGCGACTGGACGACATGCCCGAGCAACTGCCTGGGGGGTGTAGACCTGTGTGCGTACCCCGGCAGCGGGTGCCCGACGGGCCAGTCGAGAAGCGGCAACTGCTGTTACAGGCCTTCGCCCGTCCTCCTGGACGTAGCGGGCAACGGCTTCAGCCTGACGAGCGGCGCGGGCGGCGTCAACTTCGACCTTAACAGCGACGGCGCGCCGGAGAAGCTGGCGTGGACGGCCGCGGGCTCAGACGACGCTTGGCTCGCGCTCGACCGCAACGGGAACGGCGCGGTGGACAATGGAGAGGAGTTGTTCGGTAACTTCACCCCGCAGCCGGTGCCCGCAGCCGGGCAGGAGAGGAACGGTTTCCTCGCGCTCGCCGAGTACGACAAGGCGGAGAACGGGGGGAACGGCGACGGCCTGATAGACGTCAGGGACGGCGTCTTCGCGTCGCTGCGGCTGTGGCGGGACGTGAACCACAACGGCGCTTCGGAGCCGGCCGAGTTGCACACGCTGGCGGGATCAGGCGTCGAATCGCTCTCGCTCGACTACAAGGACTCGAACAGGCACGACCAGCACGGTAACGTCTTCCGTTACCGCGCCAAGGCGTACGGCGCGAACCGCCGAGACCTCGGCCGCTGGGCGTATGATGTCTTCCTTGTCTCCGGGCAGTAGGGCTTAACCTTCACCAGCAGAAAACCCCGCGCGGGGCGTGCCGTGGCTGCACGCCCCGCGCTGGTGCGAGCTGGAATAAGGCCGCATCCCTGCCCGCCAGCGCGGTCCAGCGCGCTGACAGTCTTCCTCATCACCTCAACCTTGAAGTTTAGGCTGTGATGTGATGAAGCAGGCACCTCCAGCTTACGAGTGAGCCGGAGGTGCCTGCTTCATCACATCACAACTAATTGTAGCCAAAATATTTTTGCAATGTTCTGGTGCAAATAGCAGAGACAGAGCGCGCGCGAGTGTCTCACCGTGCTCGACCTCACGCGGCGAGTACTGTTTCCCACATATGCCGCACGCTCGCCCTGTCTCTGATTGTTACCGCTGAAATGTCGAACTGCCCCTTCCTGATCTTCTGCACTAGCTCGATCCCGCCTATCATTACCGCCGCATTTCTGAACCGCTTGAGGCCGAGCATCGGATAGATGCGTTGCTTCACTCTCCGGTGATCCTGCTCGACTATGTTGTTCAAGTATTTACTCGTCCAGACCTTCGTCTGCGGGCGCAGCATTCCACTCTCCTTGAGCTCTGCCACGGCCGAGTGTGTGGCGGGATAGCCGTCGAGCGTTATACTTTCGGGAGCACCGTGTCGCTCAATTGCTCTCATAAAGAATCGTTTGGCCGCGGCAATATCTCGATGTTCGCTCAATAGGAAATCAACCGTGAGTCCCTGCCTATCGACAGCGCGGTAGAGGTAAGTCCACCGGCCTCTGGCTCTGATGTACGTTTCGTCTACTCGCCACGAGGTGCCGACGGGTCGTGCGTAGCGGCTCCATCGCTTCTCGAACTCGGGACATAGTGTTGGACCCATCTCAGGATTGTTGTATGAGAGACCGCGACTCCTCGCTCGGCCATCATCTCGACGAGGTCGCGGTAGCTCAACTTATAGGTGATATACCATCGGACGCAGAGAATGATGACTGTGTGATCGAAGTGGCGGCCACGGAACAGGGACGATGCGTGAGGGGGAGGCTGATTCATGCCACTGATTATCAGCCCGACTCAGCGTTTGCACCAGAACCACCTTGGAGAAGGAGCGGCGTACTTCCAGCCGGATGACACTGGTGGCCGAGATCGCACGCTACCTCAACCTTCCATGCCTGCGTATAGAGGAGATACTCGATTACACAGCCGAGCGCATGAGCGCGATCCTAAGTAGGTTGCAAAAAGTCTTTGCACAAGTACGATGGTCGTCAGTTCTCAGAAATCAGTCGAGCACGGATGACCATCTTGAAATTGAATGCTCAGGAGCGGAGGCGCCTGAAAGCCATTGCCGCT